>Ga0075122_10000243_pt1 | contig 45434 bp, 54 predicted proteins | sample AntAceMetag02UKB_FD_69790 | JGI IMG/M metagenome (GOLD analysis project Ga0075122, IMG submission 69790) | Saline lake microbial communities from Ace Lake, Antarctica - Antarctic Ace Lake Metagenome 02UKB | ecosystem: Environmental > Aquatic > Non-marine Saline and Alkaline > Saline | place... | reverse complement strand
GTTTAGATTTAATGGCCTGCCCAAGAGAACAGTCTAATTCATAATATCCTACAGAGGCTTTGGGGCTAATTTTTAATATTTCCCGGAGGATTAGTTCAAACTCTTCTTGATTTTTTGCAATCCCATCAAAGACGAATAATCCCTTCCCGTTGGCAAAATCTTCACACAGCCAATCTGTTCCGATTAGTTTTCTTTTATTTTTTTCATCTAAGCTATATTTAGGGGTTTTTATAATTGTGAATTTATTGTCATCGACATTAATAATTATTTTGATTTCTTCTTTATCTGCTTCTTTTGCTTTTTTCACTATCATTAGAAAGTCTCCTTTGTTTTTTAAATGTTAATAATTTATTTAATTATATCTTACACATAAAACACATTTTATGTCAAACAAATCAAAAATATTTTTAATCTGTATATTCATCCTTTTAATTGGATTTGGGTTTTTGTATTATAATTATCATGAAAAAAGATTTGAAGTAATATTTTTTGATGTTGGACAAGGAGATTCTGCTTTAATTAATTTGCCAGGCAATAATGAGATATTGATAGCATGAACAATACACGGGTATTAAGGTTTGAGATAGTAAAGAAACTAAAAACAAGATAATGTTATCTTGTAATTATTGGATAAATCTAAAGTCAAAGTGACTTAGGACTGTTTACAAACATCACCAAACCACAAATGAGCATCCTGTCCAAAGAACACAGCGAAGTCTATTAGGTTTGAAATAGTGGAGATGATGAAATAAAAAAACTTCCCTATTACAGGAAAGTTTTTTAACAAATAATCATAAATAATATTAGAATCATGATTCAAGAAAACAATATTTTCAAAAAATCCTTTATATCTTGTTCTTTTTGACAATTTTTTTTAATATGCGTAAATTTTCTCTATTAAATTAATAGACATCTTTCCTACGGTACCTTGATGATCTTGATCAGTATGAGTACTACATCCTCTTTCAGTAACAACCATTTCTTTTCCATATTTTGATATAAATAAAAGTTTTCCATCACCCTCACTTCTTTGTACCTTGTTTATAAGCTGGTCAATTTTATATAAGCCGTATGGTTTTGGAATTAGCATTTTTTCCCCTGTGTTAAATTTTATATCAGCTAACTCTTCTTTAGAAAACGTTAATTCTCCTTCTTTTTTCTTCTCTCTGATAACCTCTTTTGGTAATTTCATGAATTTTGTGTGCTCTACTTGTCCATATCCTGTTTCAAAAGATATAGATCCATGATCGGTATAAATACTAATACCGTCATATTCTTCTTCAGTTCCAGTTATTTTTCTTAATTCTTTCGTCATTTTTTCTAATTGAGGTGTATACTTTTGTTTAAATGTCTCAAGCGTTTCCTCTTTGTTTTTTTCTAGTGTCTCAAACTCACTAGTACTTTTTTCTTGATTTTCCATATTTTTATATTTAATTAATAATTTTTTACTTATACTCATTAATTTTAGTACTTTTATATTTTTTTTGCAACCAAAATTCAAAAACCTTTCAATTTCTCAGCAATAGAAGTAAAACTCTAACCAGTTCGTGTTATAGACACTATCTCCAGAGGAAGAACAATATTCATATAGCATGGCCAATACAGCGAAGATTAAATTTGAGTTAGTGGAGAAAATATAAAAAGGTCATTTTTTTTATAGAAATAAAAAAACCCCGAAAATTATTGCAATATAATTACGGGGTATATTTTTTTAGTGTTGGCCACTTGGCTACTTTTCAGGATCTGGTTTAGCCACATTTAATAACTTATCCCAAAGATAATGCCAAAGACAAAATATAATATATTGTCCAAAAGCGAAAATAATAAATACCAGTATCATAATAAGACTAAGTAAGCCTAAAAGAATAAGTATGTAATATTTTTTGCTTTCACGTGGAACGGTCGTGACTACCATGGAAGTAGCTAGTCTTATTGCCAATGCTCCAGAAAATAACCAAATTAATAAAAAAACTATTACAGAAATGATGCCTAACCACCAATTTTGAAAACAGACATTAATAATTGTATGCCACATATTTTTCCTCCTCTATTTTTGTTGGTTATAATTATAAATCCACTATTAAATATGGCATACTTAAATAATTTTGTCAATATGGCAACCATATAGCATGGCCAACACAACGAAGTCTATTAGGTTTGAGGTAATAACTAAAATCAATTAGAATAAATATGTATATGAGAATAAAAACTAAGATATTTTTAATCTGTATATTCATCCTTTTAATTGGATTTGGATTTTTGTATTGTAATTATCATGAAAAAAGATTTGAAGTAATATTTTTTGATGTTGGACAAGGAGATTCTGCTTTAATTAATTTGCCAGGCAATAATGAGATATTGATTGATGGGGGACCGGATAAATCTGTAATATATAAACTAGGAAAATATTTACCTGTGTATAACAGGGATATAGAGTTAATGATTTTGACACATCCTCATAGCGACCATGTTTCTGGTTTAATTTCTGTTTTGAATAGATATAAAGTTAAAAAAGTAATGTACACAGGTGTAAAATATGATTCATCTATTTATAATGAGTTTATTAAACGTTTACAAGATAAAGGTATAGAAATTATTAAACCACAAGATTTTACTGAAATTAGACTCGATGATAATAATATTTTAGATATTATCTATCCTTTTATTGGTCTTGAAGGACAAGAGTTTGATAATCAAAACGATAGCTCTATAGTTGTGAGGCTTGATACTTTAGATAAAGATTTTTTATTCATGGGAGATATTGAAGTAAATATGGAAGAATATATTTTAACAAATATTGATAAGGATAAGTTAAAGTCAAATGTCTTGAAAGCTGGTCATCATGGTTCTAGTACTTCTTCTGGGGAGATATTTCTTGAAACCATAAAGCCACAAAATGTTGTTATTTCGGTAGGAGAAAATCGTTTTGGGCACCCTTCTTTACGAGTAATTCGTAGATTAGAAAGAATGGTTTCACAGGTTTTAAGAACTGATGAGGGTGGGGATATTGTGTTTGTTGCTAAAGATGGAAAATTTTTGTTAAAATAAAGGTGGTATGATATAATTTAAATATATGTCAGATAAAAAGAAAACTAAAGTGCTGTTAGTTGAAGACGAAAAATCTTTAGCTGATATGTATATGATGAAATTTAAGAGAGAAGGGTTTGAAACCTGCTATATTAATAATGGTGATGGTGTTTTAGAGACTGTTTTAAAAGAAAAACCAAGTATTATTATGCTTGATATCATTTTACCTAAAATGGATGGCTTTACTGTACTTAAAGAGTTAAAAGATAATTCTAAAACTAAAAAAATACCAGTAGTTATGTTAACAAACCTTGGTCAGGATGAGGATATTAAAAAAGGTAAAGAATTGGGTTCAGATGGATATTTAGTTAAAGCAAACTTGACACCAACTCAAGTTGTTGCAAAAATAAAGGAAGTATTGAAAATAAAATAAAGATAATTAATAATTTAAAATCCGCATTTATTTGTGGTTTTTATATTTATATAAACAATATGGAACATCCAAAAAATGAAAAAAGTTTAATTTTAATAAAACCCGATGGTGTGCAGCGTTCTTTAATAGGAGAAATTATCAGTAGACTAGAAAGGGTTGGTTTAAAATTTTTAGCGTTAAAAATGATTATTCCTACTGAAGAGCAGGCTTATCAACATTATTACAAGGAAGACGATTGGTTTGGAAAAATGGGAGATAGGGTAATTGAGCAAAGAAAAGAACAAGGAAAATCTATTGATAAAAGTCCTATTGAATATGGAAAATATATTCAAAAAACAGTTGTTGATTTTTTAATTTCTGGACCAGTAGTAGCAATAATTCTGGAGGGTAATCAGGTTTGTGGTATTGTAAGAAAATTAGTTGGTGCAACAGAGCCGTTAAGTTCAGATGTAGGAACAATTAGAGGTGACTATACAGTTGATTCTTATGAAATAGCTAATTTAGATAATCGTTCTGTTCGTAACTTAATCCACGCTTCAGAGGTTCCAGAAGATGCTGAAAAGGAAATTAAAATATGGTTTTCAGAAGATGATATTTTGAAATATAATTTGGTACAGGATAAGATTTTATATGATGTGAATTTAGATGGAATCAAGGAATAGTAATTGTGGATAAAAACCTATTGACCAAGTATGTTATTTAAAATATAATTTATAAATACATGTATTAAAATAGAAGAAGGGAAACAGCTCTTTTCAAGAAAAGCAATTTCTGTACAGGATTAATTTTTGAGAAAAACTCACAGCAGTCCCAATTCAACGTTGAGTTAGAACTAATATGTCGATTAATAAAATTGGACAAGAAAAAATAAATTTAATCTTAAACCTTCACATAGGTCTAATTTTAATTGTTATTTTATTACTATCCGGTCTACGGTCGACTTAATTTTTGATAAGTATAATCAAAAATAAAAAAAGAAAGAGTCGGCCAAAAGGGCCGGCTTTTTCTTTTAACTTTTGTTTTTAGCCCGTAAAACATCACTTACGGCTAGACCTGTTTAGTATGTTTCTCCACGAGAGAAATAATGCTAAACAGGTTTTTTATTTATCTTTAGCCAAAAATTGGGGTCTTTTAATTTATTTATTTTTTTGCTACAATAAGGGCAGGAAATCCCTTAATAATAAGGGTCGTTCACTTACTAATTTCTACAACAATTCTCATTGGGATTTTGAGTATAAGAAGTCTTTTGATTTTTTATCAGATAGCCCGGCTATTGTTAAGATCTGAAAAAAGGATAAATTGACTTAAGGTTGAATTATTTATTTTTTCAAATTATATCCATTGAAATCCTATGGATACAATACAATTGAATGAACGGGAATTGGGACAAGTTGTACGGCCCTTATTATTAAGGTATTAATATATATCTATGGATTGGAAAAAAGAATTATTTAATAAAAAAGGCAAAAAGCCAGATTATAGGGTGGCTCTTGTTTTTGGTGCAATTATGGTTATAGCGGGAATAACTAGTGGAGATTATATCATCTCTATTCTGGGTGTTGTTAGTATTATATCTGGAATTAGTAATAAGAATAAAGCAATGCAAAAAGGTGGGACTCAAACTTCAAAAATGGCAGAATATTTCAAAGGACGTAATACTGGGAAATATAGGGAAGTAGCTGAACAAGTAGGGGTAGCACAAGAAGAAAAGAGAGAAAAAAAGATTAGAGACAATAGAACAGTGTTATTGATTGGTGGTATTGTTCTTTGGGCAGTAGCTTTTGGATTGTATATATTATTGAAATAACAAAATTAAATAGTTGAACTTTAAAAACCAGGAACAGGGAGGCCATAATGGATCATCTAAGAGTGGAAAAGGCTTTGAGCTTTATGGCTCTCACATCAGCCATAGTTTTGGGCTTAATATTTGAATGGTTTTTTTGGCAACACAATAATGGAGTTTTTTTTGCTTACTTCTTGATTTCATATATATTACTATGTGAAATAGCAAGATTAATAGTTAGTAGAGAGGATGGCAGGTTTTGGGATTATTTAATAATTCTGATTGTTATAGGAATAACAGCTGGGATCCAGTTTAGTTTTCTAGATAAATATCTGGGAGTAATTGGAGGAAAAAAACACTACATCTTTAGTGCTGCAGTCCAACAATTTGTGTTTTTTTGTCTGATACCCGAGTGGTCAAGAAAAATTACTAAGGAAATATGTGTTTGGGGAATAACTGTAATATTTTTTGTTATTATCCATTTTCCTAATTGGAAATTGTCTGCAATAACTTTTGTTGCAGCAATAATTTTTATGATCACATATCGCAAGTTAGGTAAATGGGCATTTCCGATTACAGTTACTTTACATTATATCTGTGGTTCTATGGCAGGCAAGATTATAGGAACGTTAAGAGTTGGACCTGAATTGTTAAAATATCTCAATAAAGGGGCAAACTAAAAAGCCAGGAACAATATTATTCCTGGCTTATTCATTTATATATTTAAAATTAAACCATATTCTTTTTCATTGTTCGGATACACTTAGTACAAACTCTTTTCTTTTTACCATCAATCATTTTTGATTGTAAATTCAAAGCCTGACGACGAATCGTTTTGATGTTTGAATGAGATACTTTGTGTCCTTTTAAACTGCCTCTTCCGCAGATGTCGCATGATCGAGCCATATGTTTATATATATTTTAATATTTAATATTTTTATGCTAACATTAAAAAGCAAATCAGTCAAATATATATGGAATCAATACAACTAATATTTTTTTTCTTAATAATAATCCCATCAGCTATTATCCATGAGTATGCTCATGGATGGGCAGCTGACCAACTAGGAGACCCGACAGCAAGGAATGCTGGAAGGTTAACTTTGAATCCTAGAGCACATATAGATATGTGGGGAACTATTCTAATGCCTATCTTTTTGTTGTTAGTATCAGGTGGTTCTTTTATGTTTGCTTATGCTAAACCTGTACCATATAACCCATACAACTTAAAGGATAAGCGTTGGGGACCTGCTTTGATTGGGGCTGCTGGTCCAATATCCAATTTAGTTGTAGCTGTAATTTTTGGGTTATTGATTAGATTTTTACCAATTGATCTTGTAGGACCAAATTTTTTCTCACTATTATCAGTAGTTGTTTATGCTAATGTTCTGTTAGCTGTATTTAATCTTGTCCCTATACCACCACTTGATGGTTCTAAGGTTTTGTTTGCATTATTACCAGACTCTGCTTGGCAGATTAAACAAACTTTAGAAAAAAGTGGTTTTTTGATTCTTTTAATATTTTTGTTATTTGGATTTCGAATAATTGTTCCTTTGGTCCAGTTTGTTTATAGATTAATCATTGGTATTTAACATATGTATATGTTTCTCCAAAATATTTTTCCTTTCATATTAGCATTCTTAATGCTAATTGTTTTGTTTTTCCTAATATATTTAATATACAGTATTATCATATTTCTAATAACAGGAGTTCCTTTTGTTCCTACACCAAGAAAATATTTTAAAGTATTGTTTAAAGAAGTTAAATTAAAAGATAGTGATGTTGTGTATGATTTAGGTTGTGGTACGGGTAGTTTTTTGTTTGCTGCTAAAAAAGCAGGAGCAAAAAATTTAATTGGCTATGAACTTTCTCCTGCATTGGTATTGGTTGCTAAAGTCTTGAATTTTTTTAAAAGAGCCGAAATTAAGTTTATTTGTGGAAATTTTATGAAAGTAGATATCTCTGACGCTACTTTCATATATATATTCCTAGTTGGACCAGTTTTGCCTAATATTTGGGATAAAATTAAAAAAGAGACAAAACCAGGTACAATAGTAGTAAGTTTATCCAGCCAAATACCTAAGGTTGAACATTTTAAGAAAATTAAGACAAAACCTAAAAAGACGAAAAGTACTTTGTTTTACTTTTACCAAGTTTAGTGGTAATGTTTGACTATTGACATATTTTGTAGTATTAATATATACTACAAGTAATATATATAAAGTGTTAGTGAAAAGATGGTATTTTCTAATACCAATTTTTTGGCTAATATATTTTTATGCCTACAATAAATCAATTAATCAAAAAGCCAAGAAAGTCTAAAAGCAAGAAGTCTAAATCTCCTGCGCTTTTATTGACTGCAAATGTTTTAAAGAGAAAAGAAAAGGAACTACCAAAAGGTTCTCCTTTTAAACGTGGTGTATGTGTTAAAGTTACTACACGTACTCCTAAGAAACCTAACTCAGCTTTACGTAAAGTAGCTAGGGTTAGATTATCAAATAAACAAGAAATTACAGCATATATTCCTGGTGAAGGACATAATTTACAAGAACACTCAATTGTTATGGTTCGTGGTGGTGGTGTTAAAGATTTACCAGGTGTACGTTACAAAGTTGTTCGTGGCCGTTATGATGCTCAATCTGTTGAAGGTAGAAAGAACAGCAGAAGTATGTACGGAACAAAGAAGGAGAAGAAATAACATATGAGAGGAAAACAAGCCCCAAAACGAAAAATTTTACCAGATCCTAGATATAATAGGATAGATGTTGCTAAATTTATAAACTACATCATGATCGGTGGAAAGAAAACCATAGCACAAACCGTTGTTTATGATGCTTTTAATATCATTGCTGAAAAAACTAAAAAGGATCCAGTTGATATTTTTGAGGATGCTTTTAGAAAAGTTGGCCCGAGTTTAGAAGTACGCGGTCGTAGAGTTGGTGGTGCTAACTACCAAGTTCCATTTCCAGTAAGGGAAGAACGTAGATTTACTTTAGCATCTCGTTGGGTTATTGAAGCTGCTAAGAAAGTAAAAGGTAAACCAATGGCAATTAAGTTAGCTGAGATTTTAATGCAATCTGTAGATGGAGAAGGTCCAGCAATAAAGAAAAAGGAAGATGTGCATAGAATGGCAGAATCTAATAAAGCTTTTGCACATTTTGCTAGATTTGGTTAGATTTAGATATAGATTTACTACTTGTTTCTTGATAAACAATTTTGAGTGAATTTTTTTGAAAAATAATTTTATGATCAAAAATAAAAATGTTTTATTAAATTTACATAAAACATATGTTAAGGACAGTGAGTGTAAAGCTACAGTTCAAGACAAGGTCATCTTTCTTTGTCATTTAACATTTAGAGTACAAAAAGAATTGAAGTTGTGTGCTAAGGTTTATATAAAAACAAGAATGATAAAACATTTGTATGATAAGAAGCCGGCACAAGAATATGATTTTATAATAAAAAATCTTCACACTATGGTGAAGTATCCAGACAAGATTTATAACAATAGGGATTCAAAAACGGGCGATTATTGCTTTACAAAATTGATGGGAGGGGTAAATTATTTGGTATCTTTAGAGGTTGAAAAACAATTTGACGGGTTGGACGATGTTTTGTTTATTGTTACCTCTTTTCAATTAAAAAAAGAAAATTATATAACAAAATATGACCTTTTGTGGAGCTGGAAGGGCGGCGAATCTTCATCGTAATGCGTTCGTTATCTCGATTACTCGAGAACTACTTGCATCCCGCAGTAGAGCCTTTCTGCATTTCAACTCCGCAAAAGATCATATTACATTGGTATTTATTGCATAATTGGATTTGTTTGTCAATTATCCACAGGGTTAATTATAGCATAGATTTCTAAACATGATAAATATAGTAAGTTTAATTAAAAAAGAAATATAAAAATATGCCAAGAGAATATTCACTCGAGAAAACTAGAAATATCGGGATTATAGCCCATATTGACGCTGGTAAAACAACTTTTACTGAGCGTGTTTTGTTTTATACAGGAAAAAAACATAAAATTGGAGAGACTCATGATGGGGAAGCTGACATGGACTGGATGGAACAAGAAAAAGAAAGAGGTATTACAATTACTTCTGCTGCAACAACATGTTTTTGGAAAGATCATAGATATAATATTATTGACACCCCAGGTCATGTTGACTTTACGGTTGAAGTTGAAAGAAGTTTACGTGTTTTAGATGGTGCAGTAGCTGTATTTGATGGTGCTCAAGGAGTTGAACCACAATCAGAAACTGTTTGGCGTCAAGCAGATAAATATAAAGTGCCAAGGATTGCTTTTGTTAATAAGATGGATAAAATGGGTGGTGACTTTAAAATGTCAATTGATTCAATTAAAAATAGATTAAATCAAAATGCAGTTCCATATGTTATTCCTATTGGAGCTGAAGATAATTTAAGTGGAGTAGTTCATCTTTTAGACATGAAAGCATATGAATTTAAAGGTGAGAATGGTGAAGAAATGATTGAAATTGAAATTCCTGCAGATTTAAAAGAATCAGTAGATAGTTATCGTGCAGAAATGATTGAAAAAGCAGCAGAACAAGATGATACTCTTTTAGAAAAATATTTAGATGGACAAGAATTAACTAGTGATGAAATTAAGAGCGGATTACGTAAAGGTACCTTGTCTAACAGTATATATCTAGTTTTAGGTGGTTCAGCATTAAAGAATATTGGTGTACAGTTTGTTTTAGACGCTGTAAATGACTTTTTACCTTCTCCTTTAGATGTTCCAGCAATGGAAGGTTTTGATCCTAAAGACGAAGAAAAAAAGATTGTTAAAAAGGCTAGCGATGAAGAACCTTTTGCAGCTATTGCTTTTAAGATTGCTACTGATCCATATGTTGGTACTTTAACTTTTTTCCGTGTTTATTCAGGAATTGTTAAGGCTGGTAGTTATGTATATAACTCATCATCTGGTAAAAAAGAAAGATTAGGTAGAATTTTAAGAATGCATGCTAACTCTCGTGAAGACGTACAAGAAGTTTATTCTGGTGAAATTGCTGCAGCTGTTGGATTAAAAGAAACAACTACTGGTGATACTTTATGTGATGAAAATAGCCAAGTTGTTTTGGAAAAGATTATTTTCCCAGAACCAGTTATTCAGATTGCGGTTGAACCAAAAACAAAACAAGACCAAGAAAAGATGGGCCTTGCTTTACAGAAACTAGCTCAAGAAGACCCAACCTTTATTGTTTCAACCGATGAAGAAACCTTAGAAACAATTATTGCAGGTATGGGTGAGTTACATTTGGATGTTTTAGTTGATAGAATGAAACGAGAATTTAGTGTTGAATGTAATATTGGAGCTCCTCAAGTAGCATATAAAGAAACTATTAAACAAGAAGCTGAAGCTGAAGGTAAATATATTAAACAGTCTGGTGGTAGAGGACAATATGGTCATTGTTGGCTTAGAGTTAAACCTCTTGTTAGGGAAGAAAGTGAAGAAGAAGTAAAAGACAAGAAGAAAGATAAAGGTTTTGAGTTTATTGATGAAGTTAAAGGTGGAATTATTCCTAAGGAATATATTCCAGCTATTCAAAAAGGTGTTAGAGAAGCTATGGATAATGGTGTAGTAGCAGGATATCCAATGATAGATATTAGTACAACTGTTTATGATGGTTCTTTCCATGATGTTGATTCATCAGAAGCATCATTTAAGATGGCTGGTATTATGGCTTTCAAGGCTGCAACCAAAAAAGCTAAAGCTGTGTTGTTAGAACCAATCATGAGTATCGAAGTTACAACTCCTGAAGAATATATGGGTGATGTTATTGGTGATTTAAATTCTAAACGTGCAGTTATTAAAGAAATGACAGAAAGAGCAGGAGCTAAAATTGTTGATGGTGAAGTACCTCTAGCAGAGATGTTTGGTTATGCAACAAGTTTACGTTCTTTAACTCAGGGTAGAGCAGCATTTACTATGGAATTTTCACATTATGCGGATGCTCCTCAAACGGTAGTTGATAAGATTTTAGAAAAAAGAGGTGAGAAGAAATAGGAAATGAAAAGCCCCACTCTATTGAATGGGGTTTTCTGGATGTTAAACTAGGTGAAGGAAATTATTTTTCCATCCGATCGATTATTCCATGTTGTTCGATATATTGTTGGTGTTGTGGAATGATCACTTGTTCGTGTGAGTTGATTTTAAAACTTTTCCGGATTATTTTTTCTGCAGACAGTTTTGAGTTTAAATCATTTCCAGCAAGAAACATTTTTGGAAAATAATAGCTTATTTCTCTATAGTTTTCTTTTTCTACAATATCTGAAGTCGCCCCCAGATATATTAACTTGACACGTTTTTTATTTATATTTACTTCGATCAGTTCATAATCAAACGATCCAAAAGAATAATCATCAGTAAGGCGATCATGAGATTGAATGACTGTAAAATTAATTGTTTTTTTCTGGATTTTTTCAATATAAACTTTTTTTAAAGGTATATTGTTAAAATCTTGTGCACTTACTATCAACACCATAATCAACGGTGTAATAGCAAAACAGATCATAATAATACAAATTTTTTTCATTTTTCTCTCCCAGGTATAAAGTTTTAAAGTTAACTACGATTTAATATATATACAATCTAAACACATATTTCATTTTGTGTCAACGTGTTGACATAAATCCTTGATGATATAAAATATATAAATGATGACCAATTAAAATATATCAACATGTTTGAATATAACCTAAAGAAAGTTTTTGACTTAGTAAAAAAGACAGGCGATAGGGTAGTAGTTGTACCTGAATTTGATGAGCCATATGTTGTTGTTCCTTTTGAACAATATGAAGGAATGTTAAAAGATGATGTTGACTATAAATCAATGACAGAGGAAGAGATATTGAATAGGATTAATAGAGAGATGACATTATGGAAACAATCACAACGAGAGCTTGGTTTTGAACCAGATATGAATTTTTTAAACCCCGTAAGTGATGAAAAAGAAGATGAAATAATAGAAGATGTGGCTAAAGTTAGAAAAACGGACGATGATTGGGTTGATGAAGATGAAGATGATTTAGATGTAGAAGAATTAACAGATTTAGAACTAGAAGAAGATTTAGACGAATATACACGTAAAATGAGGGATTTAGATGAAGAAGGTGTAGATTATGAAAAAGTTCCACCTCCACCAGATTTACAAAAAAAGGAAGAATTACCAGTTATAGATATGAGTTTTAAGGAATCTGATGAGGTTATAGCTGATATTAAGAATAATGAAGAAGAGGATAATGACTTTTTAGTCGAACCAATTGAATAAATTTGACTAATTTTACATAATATTGTAATATTCTAATATATTTCACGTATATCAATATATATCTAAAAAGTTGACATAATATCAGTTTTTGATATATACTTATTAAAGTAATTAAATAAAGCTTAACAACTGGAAAAAACTCCCTTTTGGGGGGTTGTTAGCAACAAAAATTTTATATGGCAGTAGAACAATTTGACAGATCCCTACCACACGTAAATGTTGGTACAGTTGGTCACGTTGACCACGGGAAAACAACCTTAACCGCAGCAATATTAGCAGTTTTAGGTCATGCTGGTAAAACAGCTTCAAACAAAAAAGTAGACGAAATCGATAACGCTCCTGAAGAAAAAGAGCGTGGTATTACTATTTCAACAGCTCATGTTGAATACCAAACAGATAAACGTCACTATGCACATATTGACTGTCCAGGTCATGCTGATTATGTTAAAAACATGATTACTGGTGCAGCTCAAATGGACGGAGCAATTTTAGTTGTTTCAGCAGCTGATGGCCCTATGCCACAGACTCGCGAACACATCCTATTGGCTCGCCAAGTTGGTGTACCTTCAATGATCGTTTATCTTAACAAGACAGATCAAGTTGATGATGAAGATTTGATTGCTCTAGTTGAAGAAGAAATTAGAGATCTATTAAAGAAATATGAATTCCCTGGAGATGAAACTCCAATTGTTAGAGGTTCAGCTCTTAAAGCAATAGAGGAAGTTGAAGCAGATAATGCTGATGGTGCTAACTATAAATCAATTCTAGAATTGATGGATAAGTTAGATGAATTTATTCCACAACCAGAACGTGATACTGATAAACCTTTCTTAATGCCAATTGAAGATATTTTCTCAATTGAAGGACGTGGTACAGTAGTAACAGGTAGAATTGAACGTGGTGAAGTTAATCTTAATGAAGAAGTTGAAATTATTGGTATTAAAGATACTGCAAAGACTACAATTACTGGTATTGAGATGTTTAACAAACAGTTAGATAAAGGTACAGCTGGTGACAACGCAGGTATTCTTTTACGCGGTACTAAGAAAGAAGACATTGAACGCGGACAAGTACTTGCTAAACCTGGTACAGTTACTCCACATACAGACTTTGATGCAGAAGTATATGTACTAAGTAAAGAAGAAGGTGGTCGTCACACTCCATTTATGAATGGATACAAACCTCAATTCTATATCCGTACAACTGATGTAACAGGTGATGTAATATTACCTGAGGGTACAGAAATGGTTATGCCTGGTGATACTGTTAAAGTTAAAGTTAAACTTATCCAACCTATTGCTTTAGAAGAAAAGCAAAAATTCGCTATTCGTGAAGGTGGTAGAACTGTTGGAGCAGGTGTTGTATTAAAGATTGAAAAATAATATATTTTGGAGTCCTGGTGTTTACATCAGGACTTCTAATTTTGTCCCCAATTTGTTGGAGACAAAATTAGAAGAAAGTTATAATTAATGTAATTCACAATTAAAAAAATGTCAGACAAAAAAGATTTAAAAGACAAAACAGTAGAAGGTAAACAGGAAGCGGCTGCTCAAGAGGCGGGTACTCGTGTTAGAATTAAAGTTCGTGCTTTTGACTATAAACTAATAGATCAAGCTACACGAACCATTATTGATAATGCTCATAGAACTGGAGCAGAAGTTAAAGGACCTGTACCTTTACCTACAGAAAAGAGTAAATATACAGTTAATCGTTCAACCTTTGTTCATAAAGATTCCAGAGAACAGTTTGAAGTCAGGGTTCATAAGAGATTGATTGATATCTTTAACCCTTCATCTAAAACTATTGATGAGTTGTCTAATTTAAATTTACCATCTGGTGTTGATATTGAAATTAAAATGTAACTTAACACTGGTGGAGACTCTTAAAAAATAAATAAATATATCATTTAGGCATAACGAATGATGTCCTTTAAACAGGGAACAGTTCGCAGGCTGTTGAAATGATAAGAAGGCAAAAATTTAGATTTGAGAAAATACATATCCCATATATATTTTTTTTGGTCTGGTTTTTTGCAACCAGATTTTTTAATTGAAATTCTATGAATTTTATCTTAGGTAAGAAAATTGAAATGTCTCAGTTATTTGATAACGAAGGCAATGTAGTTCCAGTAACAGTAGTACAAGCTGGTCCTTGTTTAGTTACCCAAGTTAAAAACGAAGAAAAAGATAAATATATAGCTGTACAGATTGGTTTTGGAAAAAAGAAAAACTTATCTAAAGCTTTAAAAAACCATTTAAAAGATCTAGATTCATATAGATGGTTAAGAGAATTTCGTTTAGAAGATTCAAAAGAGTTAAAAAGAGGCGATAAGATTGAAATTAATACTTTTGAAGAAGGTGAAAAAGTAAAAGTTACTGGTACTTCTAAAGGTAAAGGTTTCCAAGGTGTAGTTAAAAGACATGGTTTCCATGGACAACAAAAGACTCATGGTAATAAGGATCAAGAAAGAATGCCTGGTTCAGCTGGTCCAACAGAGCCAGCACGTGTGTTTAGAGGTAAAAAGATGCCTGGACATATGGGAGATGACAGAGTAACAGTTAAAAATTTAGAAATTGCTAAGATTGATGAGGAAAACAACTTGATATATATCAAAGGGGCAATACCAGGAGCAAGAAGCGGTTTGATAATTATTCAAGGCAATGGAGAATTAAAAGTTAATGTAGTTAAGGAAAAACCGGCAGAAAAGAAAGAAGAAGTTAAGGTTGAAGAAAAAACTGAGGAAAAAGTAGAAGAAAAGAAAGAAGACAAGTCAGAAAAAGAAGAAAAAGTTGAAGAAGTAAAAAAGGAAGAGCCTAAAGCAGAAGAAAAACAAGAAGTTAAAGAAGAATCAAAAGAAGATAAGTAAAATATGAAAAACTATCCTGTTTACAACACAATTGGAGAAAGAGTAAAAGAATTGGATTTAAATCCAAAAGTTTTTGGTATTGATATTAAAGAAGGTGTTGTACACCAGGTAGCCACATCTCAAATGGCTAACTCAAGAGTTGCTATTGCTCATGCAAAAGATAGAAGTGAAGTACATGGTGGTGGTGCAAAACCTTGGAAACAAAAAGGAACTGGTAGAGCTAGACATGGTTCAAGTCGTTCTCCAATTTGGGTTGGTGGTGGTGTAACTTTTGGTCCAACTAAAGATAGAAATTTCTCTAAGAAAGTTAATAAAAAGATGAAAACTAAAGCTTTATTCATGTGTCTTTCAGATAAAGTTAGTGGAAATTTGTTAACTATGTTAGATAAATTTGAAACAAAAGAAGGTAAAACTAAAGAAATTGTTGAAATTGTAAAGAATTTAAAGAAAGTATTAGATTTGAAAGAAGTTAAAAAGAAAGTTAAGAAAGAAAAGAAAGAGAATAAGGAAGAGAAGAAAGAAGAAAAGAAATCAAAGAAATTTGATATTAAAAATTTTAAACTATCTTTATTACTAGTAATTGCTAAGGCAGATAAGAATATTGTTAAAGCAGGAAAGAATTTAGATGGTATTAAAATTATTACAGCAGATTCATTAAATGTAGTAGATTTATTAAAACATAAAAATATTTTAATTACTGAAAATAGTTTAGAAGTAATTGAAAAAACATATTTAAAATAATATGGGAATATTTTCAAAAAAGAAAACTGAAAAGAAAGTTGAAGAAGCAGTAAAGAAAACTGATGAGGTTAAGGTTGAAGAAAAAAAACCAGTTAAGAAAGTAAAGAAAACTAAAAAAGAAGATGTTAAGAAAACTCATGGCAATGCGTATAAGAATTTAGTTAGACCAATTATTACAGAAAAAGTTTCTTTTTTAGGAATGTATAACCAATATGTTTTTGAAGTATCTGCTAAAGCAAACAAGATAGAAATCAAAAAATCAATTGAATCACTATACGGTGTATTACCAATTAAAGTAAATATCATTAATGTACGTGGAAAAACAACTAGACATGGTAGAACTGTTGGAAAGAGAAAGAATTGGAAAAAAGCAGTTATTACATTAAAACAAGGTGATAAAATTGATGTATACGAAGGTGTATAAAATCTATGGCTATTAAAGTTTACAAACCAACTACTCCGGCTAGACGCAGAACATCTGTTGTTACTTCTTCGGATTTAACCAAGAAGGATCGTGAGAAAAGTTTGTGTAAATCTTTGAATAAGAAGTCAGGAAGGAATAGTCGTGGTAAAATTACAGTAAGACATAGAGGTGGTGGTGCTAAAAAGATTTATAGAATGGTAGATTTTAAAAGAACTAAATTTGATATGTCTGCTGTAGTAGAAGCTATTGAATATGATCCAAACCGTAATGCGAGAATAGCTTTAGTTAAATATGAAGATAATACCATTTCATATATATTAGCTGCTGTTGAAATGAAAGTAGGTGATAAAGTAGTTAGCTCAGAAGGTAAGATAGAGATTAAGAATGGAAACAGATTGCCTTTAGAATTTGTACCTCAAGGACAAACAGTATATAATGTGGAGATAATGCCAGGTAGAGGTGGTGTATTATCTAGAGGAGCAGGAACTGGAATTGTTTTACAAAACGCTGAAGGAAAATTTGCTCAGTTAAAGATGCCTTCTGGTGAAATTCGTTTAGTTAAGAAGGAATGTTTGGCAACTTTAGGTCAAGTTTCTAACCCAGAACATAAATTAGTTAGAGTTGGTAAAGCTGGTAGAAAAAGACATATGGGTATTAGGCCTACTGTACGTGGTAAAGCTATGAATCCATGTGATCATCCACATGGTGGTGGTGAAGGTAGCCAACCAATTGGTTTGAAAAAAGGACCAAAGAATGTGTTTGGTAAACAAGCGTATGGTATTAAGACCAGAAAAAAGAAAAAATGGAGTAATAAGTTAATTATTAAAGGTAGAAAAAGAATTAGACAAACTTAAATATATATTAAATATATGAGCAGATCACTTAAAAAAGGACCATACATAGACGAGAAATTGATGAAAAAGATCGAGAATCTTAAGGTTGGTGACAAAACTCAAATTAAAACTTGGGCACGCGCATCAACAATAACTCCAGAAATGGTTGGTTTTACAATTGCAGTTCATAATGGAAAGATTCATATACCAGTATATATTGAAGAAAATATGGTCGGACATAAGTTGGGTGAATTTTCTCTAACACGTAAGTTTGTAAGACATGGTGGTAGAATGCAGAAAACAATTGAAAAAGGTAAATAATATATATGAAAACAAGAGCAAAACTTAGTAGTTTACGAATGGCCCCAAGAAAGGTAAGATTAGTCGCAGATGTGATCCGCGGACTTGATGTTAAGATTGCTCAAGATCAATTATCTGTTATGAGTAGAAGAGCTGCTAAACCAATGCTTAAATTGTTAAACAGTGCAATTGCTAATGCAGAGAATAATTCAAAATTAAAAAAAGACAATCTATTTATTGAAGAAATTAGAATTGACGAAGGTTCAATATTAAAGAGATGGATGCCAAGAGCACAAGGAAGAGCTACTAGAATTAACAAAAGAACATCACATATTAATATTGTTTTAGAAGAAAGAATTAAAACAGAAATTAAAGAAGATAAGAAAGATAAAAAAGCAGACAAGAAAGATGTTAAAATTGTTAAAAGTTTAGACGAGGTTAAAGAAATGGAAAAAGAAGAAAAACTAAAAATTGAAGATGGTAAAAAATCAGGTACAGAAGATAATTTAGCAGATGTTAGACGTGAAGGTTCTGATCATAATCAACAACATTTAGATACTGCTAGTAAATCAGAAAAAGGTGGTGGAATTAAAAAAATGTTTAGAAGAAAAAGTATATAATCAAAACATATGGGACATAAAGTAAATCCAAAAATATATAGAGTCGGACACACAACCCACTGGGCATCAAAATGGTTTAGCTGGGGTCCTTCTTATGCAAAACAAGTAGAGCAAGATGTAAAACTCCGAAGACATATTTTTGTTACTTTAAAAGATGCTGGGATTGACCATATTGATGTTGAAAGATCTCCAGATAAAATTAGGGTTATCATCTATTCCTCAAAACCAGGTATCATTATTGGTCGTGGTGGAGCTGGAGTAGAAGAAATTAAAAAATACATTGTTGCTAAGATTTTGAAAGATAAGAAATTTAAATTGAATATTGATATTAAGGAAATCAGAGAACCACAACTTTCAGCTATGATTATGGCTAGAAATGTTGCAGCTGAATTTGAAAGACGTATTCCATATAGAAGAGCAATGAGAAGGAATATTGAAACAATCATGAAAGCTGGAGCTAAAGGTTCAAAGATAATTTGTTCAGGAAGACTTGATGGAGTTGAGATTGCAAGACAGGAAACTATGACTAGAGGTAAGGTTCCTTTACAAACTTTAAGAGCTGATATTGATTATGCTCGTACAGCTGCTAGTACAACTTACGGTGCTGTTGGTGTAAAGGTTTGGATATATAAAGGGGATGTATTTAGTAAAAGAAATAAAGAAAATAAAGAAGAAAAAAAAGATAGTAATAGTAAGTAATACATATGTTATCACCGAAAAAGACAAAACATAGAAAATGGCATTTAACAGCAGGAACATCTGGTGGTAAATTAGCTTCGCGTACAAACAAAGTCAGTTTTGGTGAATATGGTTTAAAAGCAACTACAGAAAGTAGAATTACATCACGTCAGCTTGAGGCTGCTCGTAGAGTAGTTGTAAGATATACTAGAAAATCAGGTAAAATGTGGATTAGAATTTTTCCAGATAAACCAATTACTATGCATGGTAGTGAACAAAAGATGGGTAAAGGTAAAGGTGCTCTTGACCATTATGTTATAAACATCAAACCAGGTACAGTAGTATTAGAAGTAGGTGGTATTCCAGAAAGTGAAGCAAGAAAAGGTTTAAGTTTAGCTGGATATAAATTACCAGTTAAATCAAAGGTAGTAAGTAAATAATATGAAGATTAAAGAACTACAAAATAAATCAAAAGAAGCATTACAAACAATGTTGAAAGACTTACGAGATAAGTTGCGTGATTTAAATTTTAAAGTATCACAAAAGCAACTTAAGAAAGTTAGAGATGTTAGAGAGACAAGAAAGTCAATTGCTCAAGTTCTTACAGTTCTTAATTCAAAGAAAAATAACGAAGATAAATAATTTTTATGACAGATAAAAAAGATAATCAAAATAAAGATACTAAGAAAAAGATTGAAAGAACTTTTACTGGTATTGTTGTTTCAGATAAGATGGATAAAACCATTGTTGTTAAGGTTGATAGAACAAAACTGCATAAAAGATATTTAAAAAGATATACAGTTTCTAGAAAATATAAGGTTCATGATGAAAAGAATCAGTTTAAAATAAATGATTCAGTTAGATTTATTGAATGTAGACCAATTTCTAAAGATAAAATGTGGAAGGTAATTTACTAATATATGTTGCAATTAATGTCACAAATGAAAGTCGCTGATAATTCCGGAGCTAAAAAGCTACGTGTGATTAAGGTACTTGGTGGATACAGAAGAAGATTTGCATCAGTTGGTGATATTGTTACATGTACTGTTCGTGAAGCCCAACCTCATTGTAATGTTAAAAAAGGTGAGATTGTTAAGGTTGTTATTGTTAGAACTAAAAAAGAAGTTCGTCGTGCAAGTGGTATCTATGTTAGATTTGATGAAAATGCAGGAGTAATTGTAGATACTAAATCAAAAGAGCCAAAAGCAACACGTATCTTTGGACCAGTTGCAAGAGAATTAAGAGCTAGAGGTTTTAATAAAATTGTATCATTAGCACCAGAAGTATTGTAATCTTATGAAAATTAAAAAACACGACAACGTAAAGATTTTGAAAGGAAAAGACAGTGGTAAAACTGGTAAGGTTTTACAATTGATAACTCCTGCAAGCTCAGCTAAAACAAGAAGAAAACAAAGTCAAATGGTTGTTGTTGAAGGTTTGAATTTACGATTTAAGCACTTGAGACCTAAAAAGGGTGGTGAATCTGGACAACGTATTATGTTCCCAGCACCTATGGATGTTTCAAATGTTCAAATTGTATGTCCAAAATGTGGTAAACCAACTAGAGTTGGATATCAAATTAGAGAAGGTAAGAGTGAGGTTTCTAAAGAAAAGAAAACCAGAATTTGTAAAAAATGTAAGAATATATTTTAAATATGAATAATTTTAAAGAAAAAATTAAGAAAGAGGTTATACCTGCTATGCAGGAAAAGTTTGGATACAAGAATGGTCTAGCTGTTCCTAAAATAGAAAAGGTAACTTTAAATGTTGGTATTTCAGCTAATAAAAGAGATGATAAGTTTTTAGAATTAGTAGAAAATACTTTAACTAGAATTACTGGCCAAAAACCTGTATTTACTAAAGCCAAATTGTCAGTATCTTCTTTTAAAATTAGAGAAGGTAATGTTGTTGGTGCAAAAGTTACTTTACGCAAACAAAGAATGAATGATTTTGTTGAGAAATTGATTAATATTACTTTACCGCGTGTTAGGGACTTTAGAGGATTATCTTTAAAATCAATAGATAGAAGTGGTAATTTAACAATAGGGTTTAAAGAAAATCTAGCATTTGCTGAAATTAATCCAGATGAGGTTGAAAAGGTTCACGGTTTAGAAATAGTAATTACTACAAGTACTAAGAATAAAGAAGAAGGAACAGAACTGTTAAAATTAATAGGTTTTCCTTTTAAGAAAAAATAAATTAAATTTATGGCTACAAAAGCACAAATAGCAAAATCTAACAAAAAACCAAAATTTTCTACAAGAATTGTACGAAGATGTTGGCGTTGTGGTAGAAGACATGCATACATGCGTGATTTTGATATGTGTAGAATTTGTTTTCGTGAATTAGCAAATAGAAATGAATTACCAGGAGTAAAGAAAAGTAGCTGGTAAATAACTTTAAAATATTATGTTTACAGACCCAATAGCAGACATGTTAACAAGAATAAGAAATGCTCAGATGATTAAAAAACCTGAGGTGTTTTTACCATATTCAAAATTAAAATTAAATATTTTAAAGCTTTTAGAAAATGAAGGCTGGATTTCTAATGTAGAAGTTGTAAAAGGAATACCAACTAAAAGTAAGAAAATCAGCGAAGAAAAGAATTTACGTTTTGATAGAATTAAATTAAATATCATATACACAAATAATCAACCAAAAATTAAGAGTTTAAAAAGAATTTCTAAACCAGGTAGACGTATCTATGTTACTAAAGATGATTTACCAAGTGTTTTGAATGGTTGGGGGATTGCAGTAATTTCTACACCAAAAGGCTTGATGACAAACAAACAAGCCAAGAAAGAAAATGTTGGTGGAGAAGTAATTTGTGAAATATATTAAATATATGTCTAGAGTAGGAAAAAAGCCAATTCAGATTGCAGATAAAGTCGAAGTTAAAATCGACAATAATTTAGTTACTGTTAAAGGACCTAAAGGTGAATTAAAACAAGATATTCATCCTTTGGTTACTGTTACTATAAAAGATGGTGTTGTAGATGTTTCTGTAAAGAATGAGAGTAACAAGTTGGAAAGATCTTTGTGGGGAACAACAAGACAATTGATTGAAAATATGATTATTGGAGTAACAGAAGGTTACCAAAAACAACTTGAAATTAATGGTGTTGGTTATCGTACTGAAATAAGTGGTAAGAAGTTAACGTTAAATGTTGGTTATTCTCATCCTGTTATATTTGATGTTCCAGAAGATATTGATATTACTATTGAAAAGAATGTTATTACTGTAACTGGAAATGATAAACAAAGAGTTGGTGAAATTTCAGCTCAGATACGTAAAATTAAAAAACCAGAACCATATAAAGGTAAAGGTATTAAATATATGGATGAGGTTATTATTAGAAAAGCTGGGAAACAAGCTAAGAGTGCTGCTTAAAAAACATATGAATAAACAAATAGCTAAAATTAAAAAACAACAAAGAAGAAAAGCTAGAGCAAGAGCTAAGTTTTCTGGTACAGCAAAAAGACCAAGACTAACAGTTTTTAGAAGTTTAAAGAATATTAATCTTCAATTAATTGATGATACAATTGGTAAAACTTTAGTAAGTACTTATCAAAAGGAATTGAAATTAGATAAGAAAAACAAGACAGAAATAGCTTTTGAAGTAGGTAAGAGTATAGCTGAAAAAGCTGTAGAAAAAAAGATTAAAGAATGTGTCTTTGATAGAAGTGGATATAAGTATCATGGTAGAGTTAAATCTGTAGCTGAAGGAGCTAGAGAAGGTGGTTTAAAATTTTAATAATATAACAATATGCAAAGAAGAAACAATAGAAGACCCGAAAAACAACGTGAAAAACCAGAATTTGAACAAAAGATGGTTGACTTAGCACGTGTAACAAGAGTTACAAAAGGTGGAAAACAATTAAGTTTTCGCGCTCTTGTTGTTATTGGTGATAAAAAAGGAAGAGTTAGTTATGGTGTAGGTAAAGGTAAGGATGTAACAATTGCTGTAACTAAAGCTGTTGAAAAAGCTAAAAAGAGGTTAATCAATGTTTCTTTAACTAAATTTGGAACAATACCTTTTGAAATTAGAACAAAGTTTAAATCTGCTAAAATTATGTTAAAACCAGCACCAGTTGGTACTGGTGTTAAAGCTGGTGGCCCAGTTAGAATTGTTTTAGATTTAGCAGGTATTGAAAATATTGTAGGTAAAATGATTGGTAAAAGTGCAAACAAAATTAATTATGTAGTTTCTACATATAATGCATTAAAGAGTTTGCCTGTATTAAAAGAAAAGAAAAAAGTTGAAAAGAAAATAGAAGATATTAAAGAAGAAAAGAAAAGCTAAAAAATATGACATTATCATTACACACAATTCATCCCACTAAAGGCAGTACGAAAAATAAGAAACAAATTGGTCGTGGCGGTAAACGAGGCTCATATAGTGGTAAAGGTATGAAGGGACAGAAATCTCGTTCAGGTGTTTCAGGTTTGAAACGTCTTGGTATGAGACAGCTTATTGAACAAACCCATAAAGTAAGAGGTTTTAAATCACGTAATGCAAAACCAGATATTTTGAATTTAGATATTTTGAATGAAAAATTTAAAGATAATGATAAAATATCACCAAAAATATTAAAAGAAAAAGGTTTAGTAGATAAAATTGAAAGAGGTGTTAAGATTTTGGGAAATGGTGAAATTAAGGTAAAATTACAAATAGAGGATTGTACTGTTTCAAAAACAGCTAAAGAGAAAATCGAAAAAGTTGGCGGTACAATAAAAGAGGAAAAGAAAGTTAAAGAGGTTAAAGAAGAAAAAACTGAACCTAAACAAGAAGATAAAAAATAATCATACAAAATGAAATTTGTAGGAAAAATATATCAAATTTGGAAAGATCATGATTTAAGAAAATCTATTCTATATGTTTTAGGTTTGCTTATCATTTTCAGAATTACAGCACATATTCCAGTTCCTGGAGTAGATGTTAAGGCTTTACAGGATTTGTTTTCATCTTCATCTATCTTAGGGTTTTTGAATATATTTTCTGGTGGTGCAATGCAGAACTTTTCATTAGTTGCTCTTGGTGTTGGTCCATATATTACTTCCTCTATTATCATGCAGTTATTAACTATGATTGTACCTGCTTTAGAAGAGCTTTCTAAAGAAGGGGAATCTGGTACTAAGAAGATAAGTCAATATACTAGACTATTAACAGTTCCTTTAGCTATTTTACAAGGCTTTGCAATGATTAAGTTATTACAGCAATCTGGAGCTGGTGTTATTGGTGATCTTACAAATATACAGTATGCTACAACTATAGCCATCTTAGCTTCTGGTACAATATTCTTAATGTGGATTGGTGAGTTAATTTCAGAAAAGAAAGTTGGTAATGGTGTTTCTTTAATCATTTTTGCTGGTATTGTGGCTGGAATTCCTGGTGCATTACGTAATGTATTTGTTAATTTTTCAACAACAGAATTGCCTTTCTTAATTGGTTTCCTAGCTATTATTATCCTAACAGTAGCAGGTATTGTTATTGTCACAGAAGGACAGCGGCATATTCCGGTATCGTATGCAAAGCGGGTGAGAGGGAATAAGATGTATGGTGGTTTTGAAACTCATTTACCTTTGAGGGTTAATCAAGCAGGAATGATTCCAATCATTTTCGCTATTTCAATAGTAATGTTGCCTCCGATTATTGGTCAATTTTTTGTGAATTCTGATTCAGGATTTTTACGAGCAATTGCTCAATTTTTGGTAGATAACTTTAATCCACAAAGCATATTGTATGGGTTAACATATTTTATATTAGTATTTGGTTTTACATATTTCTATACTGCTGTCATTTTTCATCCTCAACAAATCGCAGATAATCTTCAGAAACAAGGCGGTTTTGTTCCAGGTATGAGACCAGGAAGACAAACAGCAGAATATTTAGCTAAGGTTTCAAATAGGATTATGTTAGCAGGTGCTTTATCTCTAGCTTTGATCGCTATTTTACCTCTAATCATCTCGTTCATATTCCAAGGCAGTCAAAGTGTTGCAAATGTTGCTTTATCTGGAGCTTCATTATTGATCGTTGTATCAGTTGTTCTTGAAACTGTTAGACAGATTGATTCTCAGTTGGTTATGAGAGATTATGAACATTTATAATAGATATATATTTTAGAGAATAAACGCTCCTTTTAGGAGCGTTTTGTGTTTTTGGTCTTTTTGTGATATACTAGATGTATATGAGTAAAGAATTAAAAGACAAATTAGAGATTTTAAAGAAAAACCAAGGTGGCGTATTGGCGGACTTTGGTGTAAAAAAAATCGGTATTTTTGGTTCATTTGCTAAAGGTAAACAAACAAAAAAAAGTGATATTGACATTTTGGTTGAATTTGATAAAAGTAAATCAATCGGTTTTTTTAAATTTATTCGACTGGAGGATAAATTGAGTAAAAAATTGAGACGCAAAGTTGATTTGGTCACTAAAAAAGCTTTAAAGCCTGTTATGAAACAGCAGGTTTTAAAAGATGTTATTTATGTCTAAAAGAACCCCCAAATTATATATCGACGATATCAAAGGATCGATTAATAAGATAGAGAAATATACAAAAGAGATTTCTAAAAAAGTTTTTGAAAGTGATGAAAAAACAATCGATGCAGTGGTTAGAAATTTAGAGATAATAGGTGAAGCTGCTAGTCAATTATCGAAAAGTTTCAAAGATAAATATAAAGGTATTCCTTGGAGGGAAGTTATTGGAATGAGAAATAAGGTAATCCATGAATATTTTGGTATTGATTGGGATGTTCTATGGTATACAATTCAGGACGATATTCCGGAGTTGAAAAAGCAGATTAAAGATATCAGGGTTTGATGTATTTTGTATAGTTTTTAGTATAGGCAATCTATTAGTTTGGGTTGTTTTTTGAATTAGAAAAATATTTTTCTTTATGTTAAACTGAAGGCAGTAATTAAACATATATTTATGTCAGAAGAAAAACAATACAAGATGTTAGTATTTGGTCCTCCTGCTTCAGGAAAAGGGACACAGGTAGATTTTTTGGTTGATGAGTTAAACTTACCAACTCTTTCAACAGGACAGCTGTTGCGCGAAGAAATGAAAAAAACCACACCAAGAGGGGAACGCACAAAAGGACAAATGGATTCTGGTGTTATTGTTGATGATGATATTGTGTTCGAACTAATCAAAGAAAAATTAAATGATCCTGAATTTAATTCTCGTTTTATATCAGAAAGTTTTCCACGCAGAAAAACACAAGCAGAGTTTTTAGATAATATTACTAAATTAACTCATGTATTAGAATTAGAAGTTTCAGATCAAGAAGTTATGGATCGTTTAGGTGGTAGAAGGTATTGTCAAAATTGTAATATTGCTTACCATATTAAATTTAAACCACCGAAAGAAGAGGGAGTATGTGATAAGTGTAATAAAGAATTAATTATTCGTTCAGATGATAAACCAGAGGTTTTAAAGGAGCGCTTAAAAGCATATTATACAGAAACAGAACCTTTATCCGATTACTATAACTCTCAAGGAATTTTAATTAAAATCAATGGAGAACAAAGCATTGAAGATGTTAGAAAAGAAATATTTAGTAAATTAGGTATATAAATGATTCCAATTAAGACTGAAAAAGAAATACAATTAATGAGAAAAGCTGGAAAGAATTTAGCTAGGATTTTGAATTTGGTTGTTAAAAAAGTTAAAGTTGGAGTTGGTACTAAAGAATTAGATCAATTAGCCGAAAAAGAGATACGTAAAATTGGAGGTTTTCCAATTTTTAAAGGTTATCAAGGTTTTACAACAACGTTGTGTACATGTATAAATGAAGAGGTTGTGCATGCAGCAGCTATCCCTGATCGTAAATTAAAGGACGGAGATATTTTTAGTATAGATGTAGGTATGAGATTGCCCAGTAAAGGAGGAATGGTTGTTGATATGGCTACAACTGTTAAGGTAGGAAAAGTTTCTAAGAAAGTTGAAAAGTTAGTTAGTGTAACTAAAAAATCTTTAGAACTAGCTATTAGTAAAATTAAACCAGGTATTCATCTAGGAGATATGTCTTCTGAAGTTCAGAAGTATGTTGAGAAGAATGGTTTTAATGTAGTTAGAGATTTAGTTGGACATGGGGTAGGAAAGAAACTACACGAAGACCCACAAGTTCCTAATTATGGATTAGCTGGTACGGGTCCAATTTTAAAGTCTGGCATGACTTTGGCCATAGAGCCAATGGTTACAGAAGGAGGGTGGCAGTTAGAGTTTAGAAAAGATAATCAAGCATATGCTACAGTAGACAAATCTTTAGCAGCACACTTTGAGCATACGATTCTAATTACTGATAAAGGAGGCGAGATTTTAACTAAAGAATAAAAGAATTCCTGTTTTTTCAGGAATTTTTTAATTTATGATATAATTTAGATATAAATTAATAATAAATATATATAAGCATATGATCAACAAACAAGTTCTACAACAAAACATCATTGATGAGCTAAATTTACAAGCTCTAGATGATGATAAAAAAATGGCCTTAATTGAAAATATGAGTGAAGTTGTACAAAAAAGATTGACTCTTCGCCTTATAGATCAAATGGAAGATTCTCACAAAGATGAGTTTGAAGACATTCTGGAAAATGATCCAGAAAAAGTTTCTGATTTCTTAGGAAAGGTTTTTCCTAATTTTTTGGAAATAGTTCAAGAAGAGGTGGTAAAGTTAAAAGAAGATCTTATTGCCAAATTTAAACAAAATAAAGGATAAATATATGGAGAGTTTATTTAAAAAAGCTTTTAATGCTCCCAATGACTTTGAGAATGAATTGAATGAGGCAGAGAAAACATTGGAAGAACAGTTTGCACTGGAAGTAGAAGGATACTTAAGAAAAAATCCAACCGCCATTATTAACAATAGATGGATAATGGATAATTTTGACGTTAAGCTTGGAGAAGCAAGGAAAATATCTAAAATTTTGGAAGAACAAGGTTCTGTGGGGCCTGATATGCCTGATAAAGGTAGGGAAGTATTAATACACGAAACAATGAGTTTTGGTGGAGATGCGCCTGAAGCTGATTTAGAATTAGGAAAAATATCTTTGGTTGTAGAAGAGTTTGTTGAGAAATATAAACAGAAGGATGAATTAGATAAAAAAACCGAAAAGACAAAGGAAGATAAAAAAGTTTTAAAGGAAGTAGATCGTGATTTAAAAGAATTAGTAATTGATTTGGTCAATATTCGGCAATATTTTTCAAAAGAGGATGCTGAAAGATATTTAATTAATAGAGCTAAAAAACAAAAAGTTTTTTTTGAGGCAAAAGATGGAAAAGATATTAATGAAGTTTTGGGTGAGAATGAAAGATCAGATCAGGCCTTAGCTGCAAGGATCTTAAGAGATGCCAGACAGAAACTCATAGATGCTCGAGGGGTGAAGGATAAGGAGGGTATTGTAGAAGCTAAAGAAGAATATGATGTAGCTTATCAGGAGTTTATTAGAACAACATTAGAAAAAGAGTCTTTTAAAGGGGGTGTTGAAAAAAGAGCTAATTTTTTAGAAAAAACTTTAGCTTATGAAGACAGAATTATTACTAAAAAATTAGCTGAGTTTCAGGGCGAACAAGGTGAACAGAATAAAAATGTTTTTAGAAGATTTGTTGATTGGTCCAACAAAGGTTCTTTACTTGATTTGTTTCTAAAAGGCAGAAAATGGAGAGAAAAATTGGAACGTATAAAATCAGGAGAAAACGAGAGTAGTTGGCTTAAGAAGATGGCTGCGAGTGTTGGTTTTGGTATGACAAAATATAGGACTGGAATTAGTATTCTTTTAGCTGGTGGTGCTGCAATGACAGCTTTTACAGGTTTTGGTGCCCCTATTTCTTTAGGTCTATTAGCAACTCGTAAAGCTGTATTAGGGGTTGGAGCTGGTTATGGAACATATGATGGTTTAGATGGCCTTGCCACTGCTATGGGTTCAAAAAAGATGATGTCTGGCGTAGGAGATTTTGATACAGGTATGGTTAGTATGGCCAAATTGAGATGGAAATTAAGTAAGGCCGAAAGAACGGGTGATACAGAAAAAATGGATGAAATTAAGGAAGAAATACGTTTGGTGGAAATCTTAAAAGAAAAAGGAAAAAACCTTGATAATATTAAGAAGGATGGTGGTAATGAAGAACTGCTTAATATCGCTGGTAAAGATTTAGAAGAAGAAAAAGCTAAGTTTAAAGAACTTAAAATAAACCAATTAGAACAACAATGCGAGGAACTTGAAAATAAAGATTTAATTAAAAAATTAGAATATTATGAAGGCCAGGCCAGAGGACAAGAAAAGAAAATAGAGGACACGTCTGGTTATGAAAGTTATAAAATAGTTCAGGCTGAATTTAGAAGTAGACTAAAGACAAAATATGAAGAGTTAGAAGCACAAGCAGAAGAAGTAGAAACAAATTTTGCCTCAATTATAGATTGGGCAGGAGAGCAAAGAACACAAGCTGAAAATCAAATAGAAGACCATATAAGTTCACAAAAGAATCAAGAAAGAGCAAGAAAGATGGCTGGGGTTGCTATGTCTGGGTTTGTTGCAATTGGATTACCGCGGGTTATTGTAAAAGGCTTTTTGGGTGGTTTTAAAGAAGGCTTTGCTGGTTTAAAAGATGTATTTAAGTCAGGCATTATAAAAGGAGAAGCTAATTTTGGGGACCTATTAAGAGGGTTTGGTGGTTTTAAAGAAGGAATGTCAGAAGGATGGGAAAAGGTAATGGGTAAGAACAAAGAAATGTTAGAGGTATTTTTGAGTGACAATAAAGCTGTTATAATGGACCCCTCTAAATCAGGTGAAGGACTTGAAATAGATCAAGAAGTAATAAAACTTGACAGGCCCATTGATCCATCTACACGAATGAATTCTATTGAAGATGTAAATAATAAAAGTCCAATTGAACTTGTTTCTTGGACTCAAGCGGATTCTGTAAAAGCCAGAGTACAACTTAATGAGGCTATCCAAAAAGCTAATATTTCTCCTGAAATTAAAATCGCAATAATAGATAAATATGATAAATTGGCTGATATTAAACTTAAAGAAACTTTTTTTAATAGTATACAAGATAGTAGTAAGGTACTAAACGTGGAAGACAGTTTTAAAAATATTTCAGTAACAGATATTGAAGATAAAGTTGATAAAATAGCAGGTGTGAAAGAAAGTAAACCAGTAGTCCCAGTTGTTGAACGACAGGTTGAAGAAAAAGCGTTAGAGGATCTAGAAGTAGGGGATTCAATCGGAGAAACATATACAGGACAATTTGAAGAAGCAACAGTTCCTGAAGGTAAGGGTGTAATTTATGCTTTATATCAACAACTGTCTAAACACCCAGATCAGTTTGGTTATAATGCTAAGACTGATGGAGATTTAGAGAGTTGGGCATCTAAATTTGCTAATAAAGAAGGTATGAAAAATTATGGAGATACCTGGGTTAAAAAACCAGATGAAGTAGCCTATGTGTTAAAAGGAAACGCAAAAGAAGGCTTTTCTATTCATGAAGTTGACCCAACAGAAAAGAAAATAATGGGCACCAAAGGAATGGATGATCATGAAATGGATCCAATTGAAGTTGAGAAGAAACCAGTAGAATATGAGATAAAGGAGCCTGAAATGAAAATGAGAGGTCTTGATATGTTTGATCATGAGGCTACATATATAGATAAAGATTGGGGTGTTATACAGTTTGAAGATCAATATGAAGCTGCTGAAACTGAAGCAGACCAGAGACGAGTTATAAAATCATTTAATAAATATTTGGAAAGTAACATAGGAATGGAAAAGGTTGGACAAGTTGATAATATAGAGATGTTAGAGGATTTATCTAAATCGCATAATAAAGTAATAGCCTCCATAGCTGAAGACACAAAAGAAAAGCTTATATCACAAGGTTCTCCAACAGAACGAATAGTTAATTTCTTAGAACTTGAAAAACCAACCAAAAGTGATTTTGGAATTATTAGACGTACTTTTGAGCAATTTGGTAAAGAATCAACGAAGGGCTGGGGCGAAAATAGTCCTCAACAGGCTAGATTGTTTGCTAGTTATATTGTACAGTCAGATGATATTCTTCGTAAAAGTATTAGTAATGGATCAGGAGATTATTTAAATAATTCTTTTCATGATTTTCTTGCAAAATCCCATTTGAGAGGAATACCAACTGATGAAGTATGGCAACCAAGAATGGAGATAATATCAGATGGTAAAGGTGGTTCTATTGAAAAGTATTTTAATGTTAAGCCACAACATCATTTACATAAATCCACGGATTATTTAATAGATTTTGGAGATGGGCAAAAACCTAAACTTGTTCAAGAAAATACATTAGAAGATCTTTTGGATCAAAAAAAGACTTCTAGTAATTTAGAAGCCATTTCTGGAGGAGATATAGGAGTCCCTGAAAGAAATTTTATTGATGATGTTACAGAAAAAATACATAATGGAGAAATAAAAAACGAAGAAGATTTATTAAAGTTTGCAAAAGAAACAGGCCAAAACCCTGATGACTATAAAGGTGTGTGGGATAGGATGTCTGCTGGAAAAGGAACACTAGGCCAATCAGTAATTAGTGGCCACAGTGAAGCAAAGCCTGTAAACATTACGTCTAATAAAGATGGTTGGGAAGAAGAATATGGAAAAAACTCAAGCAAAACAAAAATAAACACCATCAAAAATAAAAGCGGAACTTATGAAAGTCAGACAAAACTTAATGAAAATTTTGATCAATTAGATAAAGGCACGAAGGCTTTTGATGATTTTATTGATCCAGTTGTCTCTTTTGAAGATAAAATTAGCTCTTTAAAAGGATTTATTTCTAACGGTGAAACAGTTAAATTAAATAATTTTGAAATATTTCGTAGCAAGGATGGTAATGATTTTTATTACATAACAGAACCAGGTAGGGGGATTAAACTTACACCAGATAAGATAAATAAATTATTAGAGGTTAGAAATAAAGCTATATTCTCAATGGCTGAAAAAGCTTTAGAAGAAGAAACCGCTGTAGATTCTAATAAGTTTACATCAAACGAAGACATGGATAGAATTCCTAAGCCAGAAAAGCCCGTAATATCAATTGAATCTGAAGCAGAGGACATCCCGGAAGATATGACAGCAGAGGAAATAGAAGAATTTCAACCAGAGGATATTCCAGAGGCTCCTAAACATCGTCCTGGAGCAACAGAGAAAATAGTTACAGAAGACGATATTAAACGTACTGAAAGGATAAGAACAACTTCTGATGGAGAAGAACTTAAAACTATTAGAGTTGAGGGCAGAATCGGTCCAGAAATTGTTAAATTGGCGAGCAGTGAATCAGAAAAATTGGCTAAGGTGTTTGAAGGGTTAAACAAAAATCAATTTATACAAGAGATAGAAAAAATTACAAAAAGTCCTCTAGGTGAAATACAGAAACAATCCTTTGAACGAGCATATGATACCATGAATGCACCTGATTATGGGATTAACCCTGTAGATGCTCGTATCAAAAGGGGAGACTCATTATATTATAGTTTAATGAATTTACTTGCCGAAGAAAAAGTTAAGGGTAATTCTTCTTTTTTAGGTGAGGTTGTTGATGCTAATAACATAGAACAACATGTTAGGGCCGCTAACTTAGAGGTTGGTTCGGTTTTAAAGCTAGATACAGATACTGTTATAACTATAAAAGAACAGCAAGGTGATAGTTTATTGGCTCATGCAAAAATAGGGGAGCATGAATTAAATGTTAAGTTAGATCCAATTAAGGGTGAAAACAATATGTTTGAAATGAAAGATGAGGCAGATAAACCATTTGCTGTATTGAATATTGAAAATGGAGAGATAAAAGATAAGTTGATTTATAAACAAATTGAAAATGATGCACCTAAGCTTTTTGAAAAGTTACGTTTTTTGAAACAGAATGAATTAGCAAATACTCTAGAAGAAGGGCTAAAAGATAAAGGTAGAGATTATAAGATATATAAAGATTTGCAGGGATTTATAAAAAAATTCTCTAAAATTTAATTTTCATTATTTTTCTCAAAAATAAAGCAACCCCTTCACTGAATGTGATAGGGGTTGTTTGAAAATTTGTAAATTCGAGAAATTTTTTAAAAATTGCTTATTTCTTTTTAAAATTTTCCTCTGCCCATGTTTTCATTTGGGCAATTGTTTCGTTTGTTGCAGACATGCATGTCGCGTTTGATGTATCAGCGTACACCTTTGCTTCACCAACAATGTTGTCAAAATCGTAAACAGTTAAAATTAAGTCAGAACCATTCGCAACACGTTTAGCGCGTAGTTCATTCGCTGGGGTAGTTTTTTCCATGAGTTCGATATAACTCATTGATCCGGGGGTAGGTCTCCAGTCAACTTCTGTGGATTTACCCAGAACTTCCAGCTTATTAATTAATGCATCAATAGCGGTTTCGTTTTGTTGGACCTTTGTTAATTGGTCAGACAATTTGGCACCAACATTTACAGCTTCACCTTTTGTGTTCCATTTTGGCATATTCATATAATTTGTACTCATGAAACGATGTAAATTATAATACCGGGCTGCCCACGTTAAGTCACCGGCTGCAAATGCTTTTTTAGCCATTGCAATCAGACTTAGGGGGGCGGTTGAATCTTGGGATGTTTTCCAGGCATTAAAATCTTGTGCAGAAACCAGTGAAACTGACGATAAAATAACAAGGATTAACGTGAATGTAATTGTTAATGTTCTTCTCATGATCTTGCCTCCAGAATAGTTTTGTGATAGATTATTTTTTGTTAAACATCATTTTTTAATAACTAAAGCCACTTTTTTTAGTAGCTTTTTTTGTTGGAATTTTTTTACCGGCAGCAGCTTCAACAGCTCCAATTGGTGGCAAGTCTTCAATAACATAAGAATTCATTCTTTCTTGCCAATCAACCACCATGTCATCATTGGAGAAAATTTTAGCGTATTCCGCGATTAAACGAAAAAGCTTTTCGTGGCGAAGTACTCGTACACTAAATTCATCGGAATTGCCTTCGTTAGCAGTCATCATAGAATCCAAAGATGTGTTTTTGAAAATTTCAACTTTATGTTTAGATTTTCCATCTTCGCTTTCCGCCCAGCTTGAATGGATATCGTTATATGCAAGATATGGCGACATAACATTAAAATAGGCCGTCCACATACTTGCCTTGTATTGATCTTGTGAGATGTTATACACGGCTTTAGCATATTTTACCCAATCAGCACCTGACCTACCAAAAATGGCTTCTTCAACAGCTTTAACAAATTTAACTCTCTGGTTGTGGCGGATTGATTCAAAAGAGCTTTTAAAATTATCAAAATCTCTTTCAGGTGTCATTGTTTCAGCACTGAACACCTGGTTATAAATCCTTTCAGTCGTTGTAGGAGTTTCTTCAAAAACCATCGGATCCGGTGACAATTCATCACAATTTGTTAAGTTTTGTTTCAGAGTTTCAACATCTTCGAGATGCTTTCTCTCTGTTGCGAGACCTTCCCAAATTTCCAGCAAATTCTCTTTAGTCACAAATTCAACTGTGAGCAAAGAATCAACAGTTTTTTTGACATCGGAATTATTCATGTCAGCTTTAAAGTTTTCACGAACATCATCCAAAGTCATAAAACAATTTACATCTACATCATTTGGTTGTGACGGTATACTTAACCATACAGCAAGGAGCAGTAGAGCTAAGGCAATAATTAGACCACCTTTTAGATCAAAAAAATCTCTCATCGGATTTACCTCCGTTTTAGTTAGATAAAAAATAATTAAATTAATTAGACTACACGACACTGAAAAGGGAAGTGAATCCTGTTCCAGTGTCGTGTAATCTTAGGAGATATATTTAGAGGTATATATTAAGTTGTGAAAGTACAAATTAATAAGTTAATTTAGCATAATTTTTTAGTTTTGTCAATCCTGTATAGGAATGAAAAAACTTGGCTAAATTTTTGCCAAGCAGAGAAATACTCAATATGTTTATCTCTCTTCTTAACTCTTCTTAATTATGATGGTTTTAATATAACATAGATGTTAACATATGTCAAGGGGTTTTATGTGAATAAGTATGTATTTGGGCTAATATTGGCTGAATATAGGTACTAATATGTGTTTTTTGTATATATTCTTAATATATGTCTTTTAAAGATACTAGGGTATCTATATATAATGATAAAGTGGAGAAGTGTTAGTTGACAGATTCTAAATAATATGCTAATATTGGATATTATCTTGAAACATGTGGATATAGTGTTTTCAAGGCTAATTTTAGCCGAAATACCATATATATAACTCTTATGAATAAAAATACATATTTTAACTTAATAAAAAAGAACTTAAATGTAGTTGCATTGTTTACTGCTATTTTGGTATTATTAACCATCATCGCAAGTTTGATTCAACCATTTGAGTATAGATCTAAGACTGGGTTTTTGATTGTTCAAAGACAAACACAGAACTTAGATGCTTATGCTGCTGCTAGAGCTTCAGAACGTTTAGCGTCTAATCTAGCCAATGTTATTGAGACTGATTCTTTCTATAACAAAGTATTAAATGCTGGATTCAGAATTAATATCGATTGGCCGGAGAAAGAAAGTAAATTAAGAAAAACTTGGCAAAACATGGTTGATACTAATGTATCACCAGAATCTGGAATCATGACTGTAAATGTGTACAACAAAGATAAAGCACAGACAGAAATAGTTTCTAGAGCAATTGCTTCAGTTTTAATTAACGATTCTGAAGAATATCACGGTGGTGGCAGTTCAGTTGTTATTAAAATGGTTAATACTCCATTAGTATCTAACTATCCAGTTAGACCAAATATTATCTTGAATGTTTTTTCAGCTTTAATATTAGGTTTAGTTTTAAGCTCTGGATATGTGATGTATAGAGGGTATAACAAAATTTCAGATCAAAATCTTAATTCAGATGTAATAGAAACTCCAAAAGAAATAAGTAATGAAGGATTTCAAGCGAAAGATGCAGATTTTGATCCTGAAATGGAGGAAACTCCAATTAAAACAATGTTGTCTGAACCAACTGGTAAGAAATATTATTTTGAAGATTAAATAATTATTAATAATTAAGTAAATAAGATAAATATTATGAACAAGAAAAACCTTAAATTAAAAACATTTGCTCTTAGCCTATTGGTAGCTATGGTGATTACACTATTACCAACTAGTTTAGGAGTTAATGCTGAAGATACAGAAATATTTAATATTTCAGTATCTGCACAGTCTACTACTGCAAGTGTAAAGTGGTATACTAACAAATCAATTGAAGGCGAATTAAAGTATGGTCCTCAAAGTCAAGGTCTTAGATCTGTTATTACTACAGATAAAAGAACTGATTGGCATAGATATACTTTAAGAGACCTTAAGCCAAACACTACATATAAATACCAAACTGTTGCTAAAGATAGTAATGGTAAAGTATTAACTAGTGAAACTGGTGAATTTAAAACTAAAGGTTCAGGAACTCAAGAAATCAAAGACATTTTTTATGTAGATTTTGACAGTTCATTATATGGTCATAACGGTGATTTACCAGCTGAAATCTTAAATCAAAATGATTTAAAGTTTGTAAAACCAGCTGTATATAACAGTGCTTTACAAGTTAAGAGTGACAATAGTCATGTAACTTATAACACTGATAGAATCTTTGGCAATGATCCATATAACAAAGCTTTTAGTGCAGACCGTGGTTATGCTAGCGCATGGTTAAGAATTGAAAAATTCAATAAAGACATGGTTGTTTGGGAAACTAATGATTCAAACTTTGCTATGTATTTAGAGAATTTTAACAGTTTTAGTCGTATTGTGGCTAGAGTTGGTGATGGTGAAGCTTATTATCATTTCAATACTCGTGGTTCAGGCGATAATGTTTGGACACCAGGTGAATGGCATTTAGTTACCATGACTTGGGAAGGTAGAAATAACGGTAATTTAGAGCTTTATATAGATGGTCGTAGACGCGATGAAGTTGCTTACGATAAATCTAATCTACCTAGTCAAATTATGATTGGTAATAACTTCCGTCATGACATGGCTTGGACAAATGGTCAAATTGATGAATTTAAACTTAGTAACTGGGCTATACCTTTCTCATATGTTGCTGGTGAAATGAACTGGTACACATTTGATAAACGTAAAGACGTTAATGCTGGTGTAATTGCAGGAGCTCAAGTTAGAAAATTCTCATATGGCAAGTTATTTAAAACACCAGATAGTAAAGTTTATGTTATCACTCGTGATAACCAAAAACTACATATCTCTGATTTAAATGCTTTAAAGAGATTTAAATCTCATCCAGTCATAACTAATGCTTCTTATGACGAAGCTGACCAATTTACTACTGCAGGTGAATTCTATGCATGGTCAAGATATCCTGATGGAACTTTGTTAAAAGGTTCTGGCCCAACAGTTTATTGGGTATGGGATAATGAAAAAAGACCAATTGCTGACGCATCTGTATTTAGTAGATATGGTAATGATTGGGCTGATGTAATCACAGTTTCAGATTCAGAACTAGGTTCTTATCCAACTGGATTTACATATTATTAATATATATACATTGTTTTATAACAATTCCCTCATAAATTTAATTTGTGGGGGAGAGTAATAAAACAAAAAGATAAAAAACTGAACATTCACAATCTAAAATGAGGTAATTAAAAATGAAAAAATCACTGATTTATTTTATCGTTTTGGTCGTGTTTTTGCCGACCATCTTATCTGCTCAGATTAACGGAAGATTGTCGAACCATTTTGTTGCCGAAATCGACCAGATTCAGAAGATGCCATCTTATCTCAAGGCCGGGATGTTCCCGAAAGGTACTCGCGTCATTATGCACGTTTGTGCCAGCCGTGGTGAAGAGGCGTCGAAGATTCCTGGTTATGACTCCAGGTTAATCAAAAAACGGAAAATGCTGGCCCAATCGATGGCTAATATATATGGCTGGGTTGTAAGCCGGACCGAAGAATATTTCGGAGGCGAAGGTCAACGAGGGGTTTATTTTGTAAGAAATGACACCTATTATACTTTTTTTGGTGCTGTAATAGCTGAAAGAGATGCTCGACGAGAAGCTGATCGACTGGAAAAAGCGGCACGGATCGCCGGCGATCGAGCTGAGGCTAAAATAAGAGCTGAAGCTGATGACGGTTTTGATGTCCGTATTAAGGGACTGGAAGAAAAAGTCTTTGGAAAACCTTCACTTCATATAAGGATGTTTGTTGGAGAGCGATCAATTTTATTTAAAGAGGATCGTCATCTTAACCACATGGAGATAGGTTTATCCCTGACCAACGGTAATAAGTTTGAATGGGGAGGTTTTGGAAGTATGAGTGCTTCAACTAATTCATTGTCCAACATAGAAATTTATTCATTTCTTGTTGGTGGTGGATTGCAGTTTCGCTATGGATGGTTGACTGCCCAGGCTGGTATTTTTTACGGTCAAAAAGTTAATAACCTGACTGATACCGCATTATATCACTACAACGGATTAAGTCAGATTCTGACCGGAATAAATATTCCAGTTAGTGATACAATTAGTTTTGAGCTGTGTGGCGGGGTCACATATACATCAATTGATGTGACAGAAGGGGAATATTATTCTTTTGCCCCTGTAATTGCTGCACGTATCAATTTTGGTAAATAATTAAGTAATATTCATTTAATAACTTTAAATTTTTAGGAGAAGCGAAATGAAAAAATTGTATTTTGTATTGGTTATTTTAACCATCGTATCTTTTGTGTTTTTGGGTGGCTGTGAAAAATTAGCGCCCAATAAACCAGAAGAAGTTGTTGATTCGGGTGATTTTGAAGCCCCAGACGGTTGGACATTAGTTTTCGCTAGTGATGATTATAAAATCACAGCAAAAAACGCATCGTCACATTTTGAATATGAACATTGGGTTCGAACATCAAGTACCCCAGAAAATTGGGGAGATGATTGTTATCTATATGGTTCAGCAGACGATTGGATTGTACAACCAACAAGTCCAGCCAATAACTGGTTTCGCGTTCGTAAAAGTTATTCTGGTTTGCAAAAATGGAATTTTTGTGGCGGAACTCAGGGCGAAAAATGGCCAGATGAAGAATTAATGAAACACTGGGCGTCTAAACTGTATTTATGGGATACCCACGCTTATGATCAATTTGGAGATTCTTATGGTGGAGATTTAGCTGCTATTTTTGATGGATATAATGTTCGACCAGTAAGTTACCCAGAGCTGGATGCTTGGTATCAGGCCCAGCAAACAACCGGTACACAGTTTAGCGTTGAGGTTACTGACCCGGTTGGTTTGATGAAAATTCAAACTGGTGGAACCGTATTTTATACCACCAACGCTTCGTTGGACAGTAATAACGTCCGGTATATTGGTCATTTCTTAATTGATCAACGTATTAATGCTGCTGTAGGTAATGGTTTGTATTTTGCAGTATCTGATGGTGTTGAACTTTATGAATTTACTATCGTTATTCATATGCCTGATGGTACAAAAAAGTCATTTGCACCGAAATATAACGCCAATGTTCAGGGCTCAGGGCCGGTTTGTCTTGTTAATATTCGTTTGAATGGTGATATTGATCAAGATGGTATTTACCCGACTGATTCAATGTATCATTTCCGTTATAGAGTATCTAGCAAAGCACAAGACGGCAATAGTCGCTGGAATGAAATTAATAAAGCTTTGGGTAAGGTACAAGATGATGGTACGGAATGGGTTTCAGTTAATGGAAACTGGAGAGATGTATACTTTGCACATCAAATGGGTGATGGTTCGGATCCTTTTTTTGAAATAGGGATTCCGAGTATGCCGGATTCAAGTTTTAATATCTCGGATACAATCGGTACTCTCTATTATTTCAGTCAGTTTCCGATTCGTGAGTGGTTTAATGGTAGTAAACTGGTGCGCATTGAATACGATAGCCAGACTGGTGAAATTGCAAACGCTGGCGATATCCCAACAAATTTTGTGTTCCGCGTTCGTCAGAACGTAGAATGGGAGCACACAATTTGGGCAAAGGATCAACTTCAGGGTGTTGTTCTTCGTGACCAGGATGACTATTATGAATTTATGCTTACACCGGTCGTGAACGATACAGTCTGGAATTGGGTGCTTTTTCCGAATGACGATGGACTCCGTGAAGTTTATGTCAAATATGCGGAATACAACCAAACAACCGGATTAGCACCGTTTACGTCTGAGAAACATATTGAACGTTTTGATTATAACGCTCCTGACCCGAATGTTTCAAAGGCCTGGTTTGGTCTTACTGGCGATGGGGAAGTTATATGGAACCGAGGAGAATATCATTTCTCCACAGTTATTGGCGGCACACCGTAAGTCACCGATGATGTTATAATTTTTTACATACGGTTTTGAAGCGTTTTTCTCTCAGAGAAAAACGCTTCTTTATTTTGCTCAAATTCTGCTAAAATGTTAAAATTAAGTTAACATATGTTTAGGTTTTTAAAGAAAAATTGGATATGGCTTGTTGGAGCCTTGGTTTTGGCTTTAGGAATTGTCTTCTTGTCTTCAGTTGCTGTTTTTGTTTTGTTTGGTGTTTTGTTAGTTTTATATTTTTCTTTAAAGAATCCTTTAAATGGAGTTTTGTTTTTATCTATATATCTGCCTTTTGAAACATTTTTGTTAAAGTTTGTCCCTGAGGAGATTTATGCTTTTGCTAGATTTGCTGGTGAGGGGTTGATTGTCTTGTTGGTCTTGTTGTTGTGTTTCCAATATTTAACTGGAATAAGGAAATTTAAATACAAAAAGAGCGGGATTGATTTGATTGTTATTCTTTTTTTAGTTATTGGTTTGATTTCCATTTTCTATAACTCAGTTGAGTTATCTGTTGGTTTACTGTCTTTACGTCAATTATTACGTTACGCTTTAATTTTTTATCTCCTAATATTTTTAGGAGTTAATAAAAAGTTTGTGCGTAACTTTGTAATTGTTATGGCTGTGGTTTTGGTTTTGCAAGCAGGTATTGGTTTATCTCAGTTAATATTACCTCAGTCATATAGTAATCTATTATTACCTAGTAGTTCAGAGATATCTGTAGGAGGAGCTAGTCTTGATACAGGAAGTATAGGGTGGGATGCGTCTCAAAGAATTTCGGGGACCTTTGGTAGGTATGATAAATTAGGAATCTTTTTATCTTTCTTTTTAATTTTAGCTATTGGAATATATTATTCTAGAAAGAAATTAGATAAAGTATTGTGGTCTGGTATATTTTTAATTGGTTTGGTTGCTTTAATATTTACTTTTTCTAGATTATCTTGGTTAGGATTGGTTTTGGGTTTGTTTTGGATAGGGATTATGATAAAGAAAGACAAGAAGGTTGTTATTAGTTTGATTCTTTTGATATCTCTTTTAATTGTATATTTTGGTATATATTTAGTGTCTACAGGTTTTAATCCTACAACATATGAAGAAACTTCTAGTAGTTTAAGTTTACCTAAAAGAGCTTTACAATCCTTTTCTAAATATGAATTACAGAATAGCTATTATGGTTATGGTAGGATATTCTTTTGGGTAAATACTCCTTTAAGAGTAGTTAGATATAGTCCATTAATTGGAGTAGGTCCTGGTACTTATGGAAGTGGCGTAGCAGCTAGTTTAAATCAATATCAGGTATATGAGAAGTTTGGTATGCCTTTTGGTGTACAAGATAGATATGGACAAATTGATAATAACTGGATGAGTTTATGGGGAGAATATGGAACTATTGGATTATTGTTATGGCTTGGTTTGTTTGTTATGTTATATAGACAAACAAGAAAAATATATTTAAATTCAAAAGATAATTTAACTAAAGGTTTAGCTTTAGGTTTTATGGGAATATTGATCATATATCCTTTACAAAGCTTTTTTGGTCCATATTTTGAAGTTAGAACTATTTCTTTCTACTTTTGGGCTACAGCAGGGATATTGATTAGTTTTAAGGAGTAGGGTGTGGATAATATGGTTGATTTTTAGTTAAAAAGAGGGTATTATTAAAATAATAGCTAATTCATTAATGAAACAATATTGTTTCATTAATGAATCCATTAAATATATGAAAAAGAAGCTAAGTATCACTGAAATCCAAAATTTAATTATAGATAAAGAAAAATTTATTTTTACTCCTTTAGATTTGCAAAGATATTTTAATGTTTCATATGATATTGCCAGGGTGTTTATTTCCAGGAATGTAAAAAAAGGATTATATACAAAAATTAAAAGAGGAGTATATTTTGATAAAAAATTTGCTCCAAATGAGTTTGAAATAGCCAATAGGTTGTATGAGCCCTCTTATGTTTCTTTTGAATATGCTTTGATGTATTACAATATTATTCCAGAAATGGTTTATACAATTACTTCTGCAACCACTAAAGCAACTAGGGAATTTAGTGTAAACAATATTATATATTCTTATTCGCGTTTCAAAAAAAAATACTTTACCGGTTATATTAAAAAAGATATTGGCGGGAGATCTGTTTATGTCGCTGAACCAGAAAAGGCCCTTGTTGATTATCTGTATTTTGTTAGTTTAGGCAAAAAAGCTTTAAATGACAGGATCGATCTTAAGAAGATAGATTACAAAAAATTGATATATTTTTCTAAGATCTTTAAGAGAAAAAGTTTGGATCGATTAATTAAGCAAACATATGATGAATCAAATACAAATCAAGAAATTATCTACTAGATATCAGGTTGGTGAAGCTAGAATTGCCCAAGAGTATATTCAACATTGTTTTTTATCAGAGTTATATAAACAAGAAGATTCAGATAAAATCTTATTTAAAGGAGGAACCTGTCTAAGATTAGTTTTTAATAGCCCGCGTTTTTCAGAAGATTTAGATTTTACTGCTTGCCAGAATATATCCTATCCAGAGATAGAAAGTTTATTAACTGAGGTGTTTTTGAATTTAGATAATTTTGGATTTGATGTTGAAATTAAAGAAGCCAAGAAAACAACTGGTGGGTATATATCAAAAGTAGATCTTTCTTTTAGTGGGTATGTATTAGAGTTAAAGATAGAAATTTCTTTTAGGATTAGTCGCGAGAGGGTTAAAAAAGAAATAAGTCAAATAAAAAATGAATTTATTAACACTTATGATATATATCATTTAGCTCGAGAAGGTGTTGTTAGCGGAAAACTGGCTGCATTAATGGCACGTAGTAAACCTAGAGATTGGTATGATTTATATTTTTTAATTAAAAATGACTATTTAAACAATAAACAAAAAGATTTATTTCCAGAGATTTTGAATAAATTTGAGAATTACAAGGGTGATATAAAGAAAGAGTTAAAAATATTTTTACCTAAAAGCCATCAAATCATATTAAAAGATTTTAAAAAAGTATTAATTCAGGAATTAAAAAAATATACAGCATGACACTCAATTTCAGTTATGGGACATATATGTCCCATAACTGAAATTGGGTGTTAAACATTATGAAAAATTGTAAAATGCCAATTGATGCAGTTTTGGCTGTGACATATAGGTGTAATGCTAAATGTAAGATGTGTGACATTTGGCAAATTAAAAACCATGACGATATGGATGTTTTGAGTTATTCAAAACTACCAAGAGAATTAAAATATATTAATATTTCTGGTGGTGAACCTTTTTTACATTCAAAAATTGTTGAGATTATATCAAATATTAAAAAAACTTGTCCTAATTCCAATATCATATTCTCATCAAATGGTTTGGCTGTAGAATTAATTAAACAAAGAGTAGGAGATATTTTAAAAATTGATCCAAATATTGGCGTAGCTATTTCAATTGATGGAATAGGTAAAGTTCATGACAAAGTACGTGGAATTGATGGGATATATATTAAAGCTTTAGAAACAATAGAGATATTGAAAAAAATAGGGGTAAAGAAGATTAAAATAGCTTTTACATTAACAAATGATAATTTAAATGAAATGAAGAAAGTTTTTGATTTGTCTCGTAAATTAAAAGTTGAATTTACAATGTCAGCTATGCAAAATTCTGATATATATTTTGGTAATAAGAAGAATGTGTTGAGACATGATAATGTTAAAATGAAAGAAATTTTCAAATATGTAATTAAAAAAGAATTAAAGACATGGTCTTTAAAGAAATGGGCCCGTGCGTACTATGTTAATGGGTTATACAACTTTTTAATTGGTAAAGGAAGGAAACTACCAATACAAGCAGCATATGATCATTTTTTTATGGATCCCAAAGGAGATATATATCCTTCAGTTGTTGATAGTCAATTAATGGGTAACTTATCTAAAGCAAAAGATTTTAAACAAGCTTGGTGTACAAACAAGAATGATGAGTTAAGAAGCAAGCTTAAAAGTGGTTTAGCACAACCATCATGGATGATTTGTACAGTACGTACAGCTATTAGAAGGAATATATTTTTTGTTGGTTTGTGGGTTTTAAAAAGCAAATTTATTAAATTATGAAGATATTAAATATTAACAAGTTTCATTATATAGCTGGTGGGGCAGAACGCTTCTACTTTGAACTTTCAAGATTACTTGAAAAAAAAGGAAATACAGTTATTCCTTTTGCAATGAAACATGAGAAGAATTTTAAAACAAAATATGATAAATATTTTGTTTCTAAAATTCAAACAGAAAAATCTACAAATATATGGCAAAGCATTAGAACAGCTAGTAGGTTTTTTTGGTCATGTGAAGCAAAAAGAAAAATTAAGAAACTTATTAAAAAAGAAAAACCAGAAGTGGCTTTTTTACATAATTTTTATCATCAAATTTCACCTTCAATTTTATCAGTATTAAAGAAAAATAAAATTAAAACTGTTTTAGTTGCACATGATTATGGGCTATTATCTCCAAATAAAAACATGTTTGTTAGGGGAAAGGTTTATGATAAAATTTGTGGTCACAAATTTTTAAGATGTATTTCAGATAGATGTGTTAGGAATTCTTTTTCAGCTAGTTTGATTTCAGGTTTAGAAACTTGGTGGCATCATTCGGTTTTAAATGTTTACCGTAAGAACATTGATATGGTAATTTGTCCAAGCAAATTCATGTATACAAAATTTGTTCAGGCTGGTTGGGATGAAAAAAGATTAATTCATTTGCCATATTTTATTAATCCCTTGAATAAAAATATTAAAAAAGATTTCAATGAAAAATATGTTTTGTACTTTGGTCGTTTGTCTACAGAAAAGGGGATTGATGTTTTAATAAATACAATGCAACATTTACCAAATGTTAATTTAAAAATTATTGGTAGTGGTCCTGAAGAGGAAAAAATTAAATTACAAATTGAATCATATCATTTAGATAATGTAGAATTACTTGGGTACAAAAGTGGTGAAGAATTATCTTCATATATTTCTAATTCTTCTTTTATTGTTGTCCCATCTAAGTGGTATGAAAATTATCCTTTATCTATTTTAGAAAGCTACTCTTTAGGAGTACCAGCATTAGTTAGTAATATG
>Ga0075122_10000242_pt1 | contig 45468 bp, 52 predicted proteins | sample AntAceMetag02UKB_FD_69790 | JGI IMG/M metagenome (GOLD analysis project Ga0075122, IMG submission 69790) | Saline lake microbial communities from Ace Lake, Antarctica - Antarctic Ace Lake Metagenome 02UKB | ecosystem: Environmental > Aquatic > Non-marine Saline and Alkaline > Saline | place... | reverse complement strand
TGATCTGAATGGCCAGTCGCACGTCGTCTTCGGAAAGCGCCGGTTCACCGGTATGACTTATAGCCTGAAACGTCAGATAGGGGAAGGATGTTCTTTTGGGCGCCTGCCCTTCGTAGAACCGGCCATTGAGCTTGTCGGCATCATTCAGGTCCGTTGTCGCAAGGAACGTCTTGATGGCTCTGAATGCCTCGAGCATCAGATCAGTCCCTTGAAGTTGGCAAGAATGCGCTTGCGAAGCCGCTTCAAGGTGGGCAGCCAAGCTGGACGATTCAAGCCCAGGGGGTTCTCCAAGTACGATGCGTAACTCAGATTGCTGCCGATCGATATGATGAACTTGCGTAGCCGACTGGAGTCTACCTGCGCCGACCGTCGCAGCGTGCCAGTGTCTGGAGCCGGAGGTCGTCCTGGCAGCGACGCGACGTGGTCCTGTGCGCCGGTACGAAGGTATTTTCGGCCAGTCCCCATCTTGCTCAGTTCCTGCTTCACCGCCCGTTGATACTGTATGGCGCTTGTCGACAGCCGGCGACGAACGTCCTTGGCCAGTTGTGCGAGGATATCGTCGCCATCCCACGTCACTTCAGTAGAGACCGCCACCTTCTTCCCTTTCTTGGCCATCACGCGATCTCCTCGCACGACAGCCGTTGCACTACTTCGGAAGCCTGCAGGTCGGCCAGGCCCATGACCTCTAGAGTCTGGCTGCCGTAGGTCAAGCGGTCGTCCTCAGTGATGTCTGTTCCGCCCGGCACCCATACGGTGAACTGCCTCCGGTTTGTCTCGCGGTCATACAGCGTAGCTTCGCTGCTGCCTTGCGGCTCGATCCGGCACCGCACGTTCGACAGGTGGGCAGCGAACGTCAGCACTGGCGAGCCTATGGCATCTCCAGTCTCAGTCGGTCGCGTCACGTCCACACGGTGGGGCATGAGATGAATCGGTGCTCGTACCATCAGCGTATTTCCGCATACGGAGCCAGCCTGGCCCTGTTCATCTCGTCAAGCTGCAGCCGATCGAACAGTGCGTAAGCGTAGCCGCCAAGGCTCTCGCTTGCCAAGTTTGGATCTCGATTGCCGAAGTGGTAAGCCTGAACGACGAACTCGTTGGCAAGTCGAGTGATGTCGTCAGGCAGGGTCTCGTATCCTGCCTTGTACTCGACAAGGACGTTCTGAAAACCAGATGGGAAGCCGGCGTTGACAGCCCTCCCAGATCGCTGGCCGCCTGACGGCTCATCCCACATGGCACGATCCGACGGCTCGACGTACTCCACAATACCGGTCGTAGCATCGACATGGTACGCCTGGTCGTCGTTATCTGGATACGTCAGATCCACGACGCGAGGATCGCGGGCGTCCACCCCGCCTAACGGGCTCAGGTCCTCGGCAGGGACGTCTGTCTTAAGCACGGCGGTCCAGTCAGTCACAAGGCTGATTGCGGTCGCAAGGGTGCTCGCTGTCGGGTAGGTGGCGAAGTCCAGCAGTGACTCCGTTGCCGTTCCGTCGGCTGCCACGCTGTGTAACCTCACGCCTGCATCATAGATCTGTACGACAGCACGAATATCGCTGCCGCCGTACGTGACGGTCAGGGCCGGATCGGCGCCGCAAGCGAGTCGGTTGACCCAGATGATCGGCCAGTGGCCGAGCCTCAGTCGCCGCCCATTGCCGTTGTGCCATTCCCGATAAGTCGTGGCCACGAAGTCTCGCTGGCAATATCGCTTGATCCACGCACTGGCCATGTTGATCAGCTCGGTTAGAAGCGTGTCTTCGCTTGCGTCGGTGATGTTCAGGTGCCGCTTGACGCTGGCGAGAGTGGTCAAGGCCGTGCTGTCGATTGACACCGCCCCACCCGCGACAGTTGTTGCGCCATCCCACGTCACGTCGTGGATATACAGCAGCGTATCTGTAATGGCCGGACTGGCGCCGGCTCGCTTGTAATAGAACACCAGCACTCTCGTGCCGGCAGCGACGTCCGTCGGGAAGTCGGCGTTGTAAAGGTCGCCACCTCTGTCAGTCAGGGCGATGTCGTAGTCATCAATCGACCCATCATCCCAGGCTTCCCAGTCAGTCGCTCCAGCGTCCCACGCAAACGAATCGGAATGGCGACGTAGGACCGCGTAGAGGTTAAGGCCCGTGCCTTGTCCCGAGATGTGCAATTCACCTGCCATGCCCCACCGCCTTTCGTGTGACGCTACCTCGCCTTATCATCTTGTCTTGCGGTGGCGTGTCAAGAGCTTTTGCGGTCGGAGCGAGGACGGCGAGGCCGGCAGAGATCCATTGTTCGGCGACGAAGTCAGATAGGTCGACCTCCTCGCCTTCCTCGTGTCCGCCCGCAGATTGAACGAATCGAATCAGCATCGGCTCAGAACGCCAAGGCAGTTACGCCAAAGGTAAACTCGGCATCCGCGTCCGCATCGACCGTCACGTAGCTGACTCGCCACTCATCACCGAACAGGTGCCGCACGTCGCCAGCCGCACTGGCGGCATCTACGAACATGGCCTCAGCCGTGCCACACATGATCTTGCCGATGTGCTTGAGTGCTCCGCCGTTGCCGAGTACCTGGGTAAAGTAGCAAACGTCAACCCAGCCCACGCCGTCAATCATCGTCTGGACCTTCAAGTCCAGTGTGTCGGCGGCATCGGTTTTGGCAGCGGTCACATTAAGCACGAAGATCAAGCCGTTGGCCGGGCGAGGCAGTCGCACGGCGTCACTTTCCGTTGCCGCCTGGGGGCCGGCAACGGTCGTAGAGGCGAGCAGAGTAACGACGTCGTGTGCTTCTTTCGCTCTCATGGCGCATTCCTTTCTTCGGGTTTTGACCGCGATAAAGCGACCGTTACCGGGTTACGGAATGGCGTGCGTTGTCGTCGGCATCAGCAGACCGGACTCAGCGATCGTGTTCGACATGTAGTTCTCGAACCAGAACATCGCGTCGCCCTTGAACACTTCCGCGTCATTCTTGTTGTAGCCGAAGCGGTTGTCATGAGCGCAGCCGGTCGAAGCCGTCTTGAACTCTGCACAGTATTCGGCTGTGCCAGTGTCGATGTTGATGATCGTGTTGTGATGCAGGTGCATGTTCGACGCGACGCCAGCATCGTGATGGATCACAGAGTCGGACGAGTCGACGTGCCAGTAGTTATGGCAGATCTCTGCGTCGAGCGACGTGCCTGCGAACACCAGCGACCCCGACAACGCCCCGGCCAGGCTGGTGATCTTGCAGTTCTTGACCGTCAGCCGATCAACGCCGGTTGCGATGCTGGCATGGACCAGGAACTCCATCGTCGCGGTCGTGTCGACCATCTTGATACCGTCGAGCGTCAGGCCGTCAGCCCCAGCTGCGATCGTGAAGCCGGTCGTTACGCCAGTCTCGAAGCCGGCGACGAACTTGATGTTCTTGATCGTCACGCTCGCCACGCTGATGGTGACAGAGCCTGCCGCCGCCGTGAACGTGACTGTTGGGATCTGATCGCCGTCACCGAGTCCGATGATCGAAACACCGATCACATCGCAGTTGATACCGGTCGCCGCGATAACGTTCTCTGCGTGACCCGGCATAACGAAGATGATGTCGCCTTCGCCGGCGGTGCAGAGGCCGATCGCGTAGTCGATTGTTGCAAGCGGGGCATCGGGGTTCCTCCCGCCACCTACGGAGTTCGCTCCCGTTGAGCTGTCAACGAAGAATCGCGCGCCGGTGCTGACCGACATATCTTCGATGGCGATCATTCCGCCGGACTGCTTGCGGGAGAATAAGGCTGTCCTCGTAGTCATCGGAGGTCCTTCCTGGGTTAGAGGCCGGGTGAATCCCGTCCAGGGTTGCTGTGTGAAAATGCCGGGCGGGCAGGGTTGATCCACCCGCCCGGCGTGAGTCTATTCAGTTGTCAGTTCGGCCTCGTTAGAGAGCCGAGATCGGGATGCCCTGAGCGCTACGCGGATCGTACATGATGTACAAGGCGCCAGCGAGCTGAGCACCAGCAGCACCAGTATCGGCCACGTCCAGGCGGATGTGGTCGAAGCCGTTGTCTGCATCGAGCATGTCCGAGTTGATCTCCACGCAGATCAGACCAGCCATTTCGGCGCTGGTCGCGTTGGTGTAGCTGGTCGCAGCAGTCTGAGCGACCCGCGTGAAGATGCCCAAGGTCGTAATGTCGACAGCCAGCTTCGTGAAGACCTCATCGAAGAGAAGGTCCTTCACGCCGGCTCCGGCATTGTTTGTGGCCTGTTGCAGATTGAACACCGGGTCGTCGCCCGCAACACCTACCGCCTTGAACAGAACGACAAGGCAGCGATGATAGTCCTTCATCGAAACGTAGTCGCCGTTGTTCGCCGCAGACTGCGTGTCCACCGGTATGAACGCCGGGGAGATGTTGCTGCACTCGATGAGTCTTTCGGGAGTCATGGTATGGGTTCTCCTTTAGGATCGAGTCGCAAGTGCGACGAACGGGCTGAGGGTGTTTGCTGATCCCTTGAACGGGGTCAAGGCAGAGTTCCACCACGGCTGGCCGTCCACTCGGAACGTGAACTTATAGCACAGCTCGTCCGTCAAGAACTGGACGTGGATGGACACGGCTGACTTGATGGCACCACGGGTGACGGTGATGTACTGAGCAAGGTCAGCAATCAGTATGTCGCCTACGGTACCCAGCGTGGCGTTGAATTCGGTCGGAACGACCGGACGACCCAGGATCGTGCCGTACGGAGCTTGGCTGAGACCGCCCGGAGGCATGTACACAGCCTGTCCGCCGGTGCCGATCGCCAACGCCAAGAGGTTCAGCGATGGTTCGACGTCCTGGTTGACGAGCCAGACAGAGTTGGATCGAGCAGAAGCGTGCAGCCTTGAGTACATCTTGACGAGGTTCTCAGGGACTACCGTCGCGGCCGCCTGCCCTGTTTCCTTTGCGACGGAGACAAGGCAGTTGGAGTTGAGGATACCCAGTGGCTGGCCCGCACCTGTACCGTTGACGATCGCATCGCCGACGGCGAAGTTGATCTCCTCGGCAGAAGCACGGCTCACGATCTGTTCCAGCGCGGCGCCGCCGTCCTCGAGCAGTTCCTCGGTGACGTATGCGAGCACGCCCAACTTGTGCGGCGTCAGAGTCATCTGTCGCAGCTTGGGCTTGCTTGCCGTCAACGTGCCAGCTTCCGCGAGCCAGTAAGCCCGGACGCCACCTCTGCGGCTGCCCGTCGCTCGACTCGTTTCGTCGATGGCAGGAATCTTGATCGATGAACTTGCGATGTCGATGCTGTCAGTCTGGTCCAGCAGGTTTTCTTCCTCGTGGACGATCTCCATTATGCGATCGGAGAACTCCGGAGCGAGCAAGAACCCGCCGTCAGCACTGATGCCTTCTGAAAGGCCGGTTGCCTTGGTTTGCACGGCGGTCAGCCGCTTGTCAACGCTGCCGCCCGATATAGCGGCGGTAGCGATGCATCGCAGCTGCTCGCTCATGTTCTTGAAGCCGAGCGTTCGCTTCTGGTCGACACGCAGATTGCCGCCGGTCGCACGAGCGGCCTTGGCATTGATCTTGCGGACTTCCTTCAGCAGCGTTCTCCGCATCGACTTGAGGTCTCTGCGGAATTGGAACGCCGAGGTCCGAGCGGTTCGCTTAGCAGCTTCCTCCTCGTCCTCCTTTGGCTTCGGCTCTTCGGTCTCGCCTTCTTCGGTGACGACTTCGTCCTCGTCAGTCTCCTCCGTCTCTTCCTCGTCTTCCATCTCTTCAGTCTCGATGTCCTCCTCGTCACCCGCCTTCTCGTCGTCCGGAGTTCCCGGTCCGACAGGGACAAGCACGATGGATTCGATCTCAACCTCATTGCCTTCCTCGTCGACCAGAGGCTGGTCACCGATCAGGGCAAGAGCTTTCTTCTTGATGGTAGTAAGGTCGTTCGGATTCTTCAGACTGGCTCGAATGCCAGGCAAGACCTTTGTCACGAAGTGAATGAGCTTCATGGCTGGTCCTTGTGAAAGAGAAACGTTGTTACACGTGCCGTCACGACTCTGGCTGCCTCTCGTGCCTCTCCGGCTCGAGCCCGTTGGGGCCTGTCCGGCTCGGGCCGAGCGCCTGACGCGCCCAGCGGATTCAGGAATGAATCTGAACAGGCAATCACCGACGTGTCAAGTCCTAAAGGTAAATCAAGCCCTGGGCTTTCGCCACTTCGCGAAGCTCGGCTTGCTCGCGTGCCTTCGCCCGCATCGCCGCCTTCTGCTCAGGGGAGTAGATTCGCGGCACCTCGATCTGCACGCTGCGAAGCGGCTTGGGCGGCGTCGCCCGAATGATCGGCAGTTCCACGACGAGCGTCTTCTTGCTGGATGGGGCGTCGGGGATCTCCACGCCAGGGCAGAGCGTAGCGGCCATCACCTTAGTCAGAAGCCCCTTGCCGACAGCGACAGCCAGTGCGTCCTGGTTCGACGGCAGCGGAGCGACGCTGAACTCCAGCATACGCCACTTTGAGTAGATGTAGCGGACATCATCACCGAACCGCAGCTGGTCCTGCTTCGACGGGGGCCGGCCTTCGATCGGCAGAAACCCGACAGAGAAGCCGTGGATCACTTTCTGGCGGAACAGGCTCAGAAGCGTGTCAGGCAGCCATTCGCCCACGTGATCGTCCGGACGAGCCGCAAAGACGGTCTTGGCCAGCACTGTCTCGTCAGTACGCTTAAAGCCTGTCGCCCGTCCGACCGGAAGTGTGTAGTCGTGGTTGTAGAACACAGTCGGCGACTTCTCGAAATCTGAGATGTCGGCGCCGCTTGGCAGGAGCACTTCGCCATCACGGTCTACCGTGATCGTGCTGATTGCCGCAGTGACGGCCCTCTCGCCCTCACTGATCGATACGTCGTCGGTCATCTGCTTGCGCATCGGCTTGAATGTACTGCGTTTGATTCTCATGGCTCGCTTCTTGTTACCGGTATCAGGTCGCACCGGCAGTTCGGGTGGAGTGGCGGTCCTTCGACATTGCCGTATCCGATCTTCATGGCTCCGCCGTCCAAGCCAGGCAGCGTCATGCCTTGTCGCAGGAACGGCTGGTCCATTGGTTGTGTCACACCTTCGTACATCTTGGCTATGGATCGGCAGAACTCACAAGCCTGCGGAGCCAGCAGCCATTCCGTTCCGGAGACCACGCCCGACTGCTTCCATCCTTGCCTCTCGCCTTCGACGTAGGCCCGGGCCGACTCCGTGCGAGCGATCGTACGGGCACGGTCGAGGGAGAACAGGTTTGACGGGTCGTCCACAAGCATCCGCGACAGCTCGTTCACGCCGCCGCCAGACTCCATGACCTCCGAGAATCGGCTACGGAGCGTGTTGACTGTGGAGGTAGACACGGCATCGGCCAGTCGGATTTCGGTCTGCTCCATGAAATGGATGACTTCGGGGTTGTTCAGATCCAAGTCGATCTCCAGCCCTAGCTGGTCGATACCAGACGCAATGCCGGTGGCCAGCATGGATCGCAACGCCGCCCGTATCCTCTGTCTAAGCTTCGCGTCGAGCTTTCCTTTGTAGTCGTCCAGTATCTGTTCGACGAACGTCGGCGGCACGGGAGGCGCTTTGGCGAGGATCTCCGAGAACTTCTTCGCGGAGTCACCTTCGCCGAACAGCATATCCATCAAGTCCTCGCGACTGGACGCCAGGGCGGACATGAGCGAAGACGTCAGGCGAACGATCAAGCTGTCTGGCTCATCCCGCTCGGTTTCCTCGGCAGACCCGACCTCCTGAGGCGTCACCTCCGGATCGGCGCCGGCCTTCCAGCCCTTGAACGACATCGGCATAACTTCGGAATCCACCACGCCTTCCAGCTTGTAGCCGCCACCTTCCTCTGGGCAGCAATGATACTGATGTACCACTGAATTCTCGCTGTTGTACTTTCGGCCCGTTCCTGTCTCTTCGTCCTCGTCCACTCGCACGACAAATCCGCCTGACGGGCCATCGCCTTCGTTGAGGCCTTCTGAGCCGCGATTCCCGGTAGGTGGATTGACTTTCCAGACGTCGCAGGTGTAGTTGTTTTCGTAGTCGAAGTGGAACACGCCGCACTCGCCATTACGCCCCGACCCGAACCGGCAGCGATCGCAACGCTCCGGCGTGTCGCCGGCACGGCGGTAATTAGGCGAATCCTCCTTGGCCTTGTAGTGCCCCTCAGAGGCCACACACGGGCCTGCAAGTTCGGCCCCCTTACCACCCAGCTGAGACTCAGCACGGGCCTGGGCCAGCAGCTCCTGCCCAACCTGTCGCATCTGGCGCCTCACGGCACGGACAACCTCCTGGCCGGGCTTGGGAAGCGTCGAAACGTTGGCATCTTCGACTGGCACCGGCCGATCGATCACGGGCCTGACTTCGGTGTTCTGCTGAGGCGGGGCGATTTGCAGCAGCGGCACGGGAGCGATCGCAGGGAAGCCTGTGGCTGGCACTCCTGGAGCCGCCAGCGGCATTATTGGTGCACCGATCTGGTCCAGTGGGGCCCCGCCTACTCTCGGCACGTCACCCAGGTCATGGCTGTACAGCTCCAGCCCTTCTTCGGATCGGGCCTCGTTGATCGTCATGAGTCCAGTTGACACGAGCTGTGTTCGACGAGTCAGCTCAAAGGTGCGGTCCTTGGGTACCGGGTTGTCATAAGCAAGAAAGGCGTCATCCTCAATGCCGAACATGGGGACCAGCTGCTCGTTCAGTTTCTCCTCATCCAGTCGCAAGAACGGCAGGATCGTGTCCCGCTGCCAACCAGCGTCGCCGGTCTCGGCGTTCGCCCTGTTGGGGTCGTTCGCCAGTAGCTTCGTGATCGGCACGCCGAACACGCCGGCGATCTCCTCGATGACACGCTCCTGGTCACCCAGTTGCTCAGGTGGGAAGTTCAGCTGCTGAGCCGCCACGTCGCCGCCCAGTGTCAAGAACCGCCCGCTCTTGCGTGTCCCTTTCAGTTTCTCGTCGACCTTCTCCTCGAAGCGGTCAAGCTGGGTGTCGGTCGCGCCTGCTCGCACCACGAGCATCCAGTCAGGCCTCGCCTTGTTGTCGAAGAACGACTGGTCCGTGTCTCGCTTGGCGTTGTGAAGCATGATGGCCGACCACGCCGCCTCCACGCGGCTGTAGCCGTAGTGCAGGTCCGTAAGGCTAGGCAGCTTCCAATGGATGACCTCGTCGGTCTGAAACTCCATCTGGTCCGTCGATGCCTGGCCATAGACGTAGCCGTCTACGAAGTTCTCCCGGGACGGCACGACGTACGTCCATTGGGAAGGCATGATCCAGAGCTCCATCGGGCGTTGCAGGATCGGCTCGACGACAGGGTGGATGTACGCATTGCCGCAGATCTGCAGGTAGAGCATACGAAGGGTCGTCAGGTCGAACCCGTTGGCGAACGGGTTGACGTGCGACAGGAGCTGCAAGATCGGGTGTTCCTCGGTTACTTCCTCGAAGTCGTCGCGAAAATCCGCCACCTTCTGCATCACGCCGCGACTGGGCTTCGCGTTATCCACCTCGCCGCGGAGGTACAGCTTGCGGTGGGACGGCACGCTGCGGGTGTGAAAGAGCTTGTCGCCAATCCGCTTGCGAATGAACAGTCGCAACGGAACGGCGGCTACAGCCTGAGCGTTGAGCGTTGCTGCGGTGTAGATCCACGACGTGAACTGCTCGACGGCGACTCGCTGGTTGAACGGGCGGGACTTCGAGCCAAGGTAGCCCGAGCCTTCCATGATGCGGATCGACGTCCGCAAATACTGCGTCGGATCAAACACGGCCTTGAGTCGCGAAAAGAACCCTGGCACGACGGCTTTATCGGTGTCTACTCGTCCCATAAGGCTTGGTCCTCAAAGAGCGAAAGCAGCGTGGGTGCTTGTGACCTCCGCAGGTCCGTGCCGCCAGCGACACGTACGCTGATATCTGCTGGCCGGTTCGCCAGATGGGAATTGGCCAACGCCAGCGCACAGACGCCGTCGTCGTGGACCCCCTCTGGCGCCGAATAACTCACGCCTGTTCGGGTGTAGACGAACTCGAATTGAGATAACTCGTTGGTCAGCCATCCTTCAGGAAAGCGTACAGTGCGTTGGTGGATAGCGGAAGCCAGACCTTCCATAATCTGCTGTTTAGACTTCTGTGTGAAGCAGAAGCCGTCCACATTCGGACACTTCCGCTTGATGCCTTCGACGATAGGATCGCCAACGCCGGTGCTGTCGATCAGCGTCGGAACATCCCCGACAGCGTCCATGATCCGCCTGATCGTTTGTTGCCAGTCAGACTGGAACCGCTCGAGCCAACAGGTATGGCCGAACTCGTCGAGGCCGCAAATCACCGTCCAGTCCTCGTACTTTGCGAGGTCGATGCCGAACACGATCGGCTTATTTAGCGACAGCGTCAGGAAGCAGGACCGGATGTTGTCCTCACCGAACGGATTGCCCGTGTCGTCTGACGGCTCGGCCAGATACAGCTCCTTGAAGATGTGCTCCGGCAGCAGACGCTTCGCATCAGCGACTTCGTTGTCATCCAGAACACCTGCCTGTATCGCGTCGTAGGCCGTCAGTTTGTGGTAACCCATGCCAGCCTCGCCGGCACGTGCCCGCAAGCCAAGCCGATACGCCCAGTTTCGTTTGCCGCGGACGTTGCCGATGATCCGCATAGGAGCTTTGGTAGCCGTCAGCGTCGTTCGCAGCGCGTAGAACGCTTCCTCTCGGAATCGGCTCGCCTCGTCGACCACAACGCCATAGACATCCTCGCCATACAGCAGATCAGGTTTTTCGCCTGACTTGAACCAGATCCGCGCTCCACTTCGCAGCTGAATCCATGAATCCGTCCCGTGCGATCGCCAGAACCGCTTCTGCTCATCAACCCGCTCGAGCATCCTCACCATACGGGTCATGGCGATCATGGCCTGGAGATGGACCGGTGCCACCCACCAGTAATGGTGGCCGGGCTTCCCTTCGGCCCAGGCTTTATGCATAATCCAGACGATGCAGCCAACCGTCTTGCCAACCTTCGTGCTGGCTTCAATGACTGAGTACCGGGCCGGATCGAACACCGCGGCATGCTGCTTGGGGTACAGAGGCGGCAGAACCAGATCGACCAGCTTGTCGCCGGGCTGCAGGTCCAGGGTTTCTGCGGGCGCCAGTGAACTCATGTGTCGAACGTCACTCTCAGAACAGTATGAGCAACGACCTCTGTCGGGTCGCCATCGTCCAGTCGCTCCGCCTTCTCAATGACCTCAGCAAGCTCGGCGTTGTCCTTCACGAATCCTCTCATCAGCGACACGCCGGCCAGCAACGACCGCTCGTCCGAGGCCTGTTGTGACCGAGCGATGCTGGCGATCACGATATTGGGCATCTTCTTGAATACTTCTTCGTTGATCGTCCAGAAGTTGATCCAGCCCTTTTGATGCGCACGACGGACCATCGCCAGTGTCTCACGCTGATGGCCGCGATCCGCCAGCCCTTCGCCGACGGCTTCGAGCGCCTGTGTCTTGTCAACGCCAGTTGTCTCTGCTTCAGTCATCCCACTCTCGATTGGACCACGTCCATAATTACCCGCTGGTTTTCGAGCGTCGCAGATCCGCCAGATGTGCCGACGGTCGCGATGATGCTGATGCTATCGCCGACAGCCATTGTGAAGATGCCTGGATCAGTGGTCAGTGCGACGGTCTTTGTGGACCCCGTGTAAGTCGCGATAGTGAACTTGGCTTTCTGAACTCCCGTAACGCTGTCAGTAACGACAGCAAGAGCCCCGTTGTAAGCATTGTCGTCCGCGGACCCGGCCGTAAGCGTGAAGCTGGTTTGACTCGCCAGTGTCGCGATTGTTGTACTTTGCATGATCGCGGGGTACGCGCCGCCACCTCCCGTAATCCATGACGCATCGCCGCGATCACGGATCGCCTGGTTTGCATCGGTAGCCCACACGAACGTCGACCAGTCGCCGGACGACGAGGCCATTTTTGCCGCGTAAGAGTTATCTACGATCTCGTCCGCCACTTCCACGGCGAACATATGATCGAGGTGGATCGCTACGAGCGCGTCGTTGCATTCGCTCTCGACCTCAGTATCCCAGGCCGGGTTCCATGGCACGAGTGTAAGGCTGGCACCGGCAGCCCCGATACGAGCGAAGCTGTCGCCCGTCTGTGGTGTATGACCAGTCAGCGATGTAACGGTTGCAACGGCGTCGGCAGCCGGGTCGAAGTAAGAAGCGGCAACGAGAGTCCTGGCGTTGAACTCCGCATTGGTCGGGACATCCAGGGCAACAGTATGAATGGCTGCGATGTCTACCGACACACTCAGTCCAGCCGGCGCTCCGAGCCGAGCGAAGCTGTCGCCCGTCTGTGCCGTATGGCCAGTAAGCGTCGCGACATTGGTCACATTGGCGACCGCGTCGGTTGCCGGATCGAAATAGGCAGCGGCGAGAATGGTCCTTGCGTTGAACTCCGCGACCGTCGGCACGTCTGCAATACCTGCCGTGTGGTCTGCGGTCTGAGGCGTGTGTCCAGTCAGCACCGCGACGTTGGTCACGTTGACCACAGTGTCCGTCGCCGGGTCGAAGTAGTCGGCGGACGGAATTGTACGAGCGTTGAACTCTGAGACCGTTGGCCCGACGCCGGTCGAGATGGCAGCAATATCTGCCGATATACTCGCGCCGACTGGAGCGCCGATCCTTGCAAAGCTGTCGCCCGTCTGGGCCGTATGACCCGTCAAGGTTGCGACCGTCGTAACGGTGGTTGCTGTTGTCACGGTGTCAACCAGCGTCACGTTGGCGACCACATCGACCGCAGGATCAAAGTAGGCTGCTGACGCAATCGTCCTCGCATTGAACTCCGCGACAGTTGGAATATCCGCAATGTCGGCCGACACGCTACCGCCTGACGGTGCTCCGAGTCGGGCGAAGCTGTCGCCGGTCTGCGGAGTATGCCCAGCAAGTGTCGCCACGGTATCAGCAGCCGGGTCGAAATAGGCTGCCGCCGCGAGCGTGCGGGCGTTAAGCTCTGCGACCGTGGGAATGTCGGCAATGTCGGCGGATACGCTCAGTCCAGCCGGCGCTCCGAGCCGGGCAAAGCTGTCGCCCGTCTGTGGCGTATGTCCAGCCAAGGTCGCCACGGGATCGGTTGCTGGATCGAAGTACGCTGCGGCCGCCAGCGTGCGGGCGTTGAACTCTGCGACCGTCGGAATATCTGCGATACCTGCCGTGTGGTCCGCGGTCTGTGGTGTGTGGCCAGTCAAGGTCGTGACGGTCGCCACGGGATCGGTTGCTGGATCGAAGTAAGACGCGGCAAGGATCGTGCGAAGCTCGAACTCAGCGACCGTGGGAATGTCGTTGATTTTTGTTGTCATTACTCCCAGGAGATTTGGAATAGTTGTGGATGTGTCGAGCAAGATGTTTGTAACGTCGGTCTGCATGGCTGCAATATCAACCGACACACTTAGTCCTGACGGCGCACCGAGTCGAGCGAAGCTGTCACCCGTCTGTGCTGTGTGTCCAGTGAGGGTCGTGACAGTAGTGGTCAGCGTCACGGCATCAACCAGTGTTACGTTGGCGACCGTGTCGGCTGCAGGGTCGAAGTAAGCTGCGGCAAGGATCGTGCGGGCCTCGAACTCCGCGACCGTGGGAATGTCAGCAATACCTGCGGTGTGGTCAGCGGTCTGTGCCGTATGCCCGTCGAGCGTGTTCACCTTTGTAAGATCGCCGTCAGCCGCAATACCGAGTGCGTTGAAGTTCGCCGGCCTCGTGTAGATCGCGCCTGGCACAGCGATGACGTTCACATTGGCCGTAGCGCTCTGCGGACAAAGCAACAGCATGTCGCCGTTGCTTTCGGCTGCCGTGACGTCGAACACGTAATACCCGTCCTCGAGCTCAGCCGGGTTGGTATCGTCTACCGCGTTCGCTGCGCCACCGTCAATGCGGACGTTCGCTGTGATGTTCGCGGCGTCGCCCGTGATAGGCTCGCCTGGATTTGCATGGCCTTCGTCGCCAAAGGCGAACACGCACCATTTGCCGCCTTGATTCTTTTCCATCCTATGATGCTCCTGCAAGCAGGTGCCGGTAGTAATACTCGTAGAACGGCGTGCCAGCGCCGACAGCTGCAGTTTGCATGAAGAGCAGCATATTTATCCTCCACCTACCCCGAGCAGGAGCAGGTTGCCAAACGTGGCGACAGCGGGGGGAGCACCCCCAAAATCCCAGTTGACGTTATTTACGCCGACCTCGGTGCAGTTGTTGGTAGCGTCGATCTCTGCACCGGCACTTGCATCCGAGTCGGTTACCGTGCAGTAGTCAGCATCCCCGGACCCACAGTCAACATCGGGGCCATTCCAGATGCACTCGTTGCCAGCCGTGCCGTTGATATCCAAAGCACCGGTTATGGTGATGGTCACGGCACCATCCACGTCAGCGTTGGCGTCCTGCGTGAACGAATCACAGGTGAAGCTCGACGCGAATGTGACGATACCCCCGGTATTACTGACAGTGATGTCCTCGACAGACTCGCCGTTGAAGTTTATCGACTGAACCCCTGTGCCGTTTAAGTCGATGCCCCCCGTACCCTTTGACCAGGCCAAGCCGTTGACATACTTCACATCCCCGCCGAGGTCAAGGCTGGCATTGTTGGTCCCAGTGTCGACCGTAGCCGTTGCGTCGGTGTTCCGTTCCTCAACGGACAAGTCGCCAGTTATCTCGGTCGTGCCTGCCGCGAATCTGAACACTACAGCTTGGGTGTTGTCCGTCCCAAGCGTCAAGTCACAGTCGTATTTGCCCTGGGCGAGGTTGACCGTACTCGCTGAATGGCGGTAGAACTCAAGCTCGTTTATATTCAGGGTCGCCGCGGCCCCAAACGTCGTTACGGTGTAGCCGGAGGTCAGCCTCAACCACGTTCCGGTGAGACTTCCACCGGCTTGTAGGTCAACGTTGCCGGCACAGGGCACTATACCATCAATATCCAGCGATCCGGTTATATCCAGCCCCGCCACTCTTTCGGAACCTCGATCACTGGCGGTTATGGAAGCACCGACAGCTACTATCAGCTTAAAGCCGGCATCCTGAAGAAAGCCGAAGAATAATAGTTTCGACGCACCAGTCATGGTAACGTCGGTGCCTTCTCCGTAGGTTGTAGCATCATCAAGGTCGAGATTGCCACCAATGGTCCACGCGCCGGAGCCAAATCGGACAGTAGTCTCCGCTCGGCTGGTGTCGAAGTTGCCCGCGACCGCTACGTCAAACGTGTCGGCGTCGAATGTCCCTGTGTAGTCACCAGCACCATAGACAAACGCTGCGACGCTGATGTTCGCGTCGGCTGTGCAGTTATCCACGACCTGGTCGTCGAAGATTACAGTATCGGCCGCACCGGGCACACCATCGTTGTCAACAGTACCACTGGCTGAGCCCCAGTTGTTACTCTTGTTCCACAGACCGTCTGCGTCACCGTTTACCCAATACTTGTTGGCCACGGTTCACTCCTACGGTGTCGGTCTTATGTCGAAGCCAGCCCGGGCCCAGATCGCCAACTCATGGCCCGCGGGTACGCGATCCAGCGGGATACGTGCAGGACCGATCAGGGTGTACGCTTTGTGGACACCAGTAATCGCCTCGATGGCGGTTTCCAGTGCGTCCATCTGTGTCTCGGTCAGGGCCGCGTTCGTGGCGACCAACACGGCACACACGGACTTGCCAGCGAACGTACCTGGAATCGCCGGCGTCTCGACCATCGCGGCCTTGAACACCCTGCCGGGGTAAAGCCCCCGCACCTGGGCGTCGGACAACTCAGCTATGTTTGATCTGGTCATGTACCTCTCCTTACTTATCGGTTAGCGATCACACCCCTTGGTAGCCAGCCATCGAACAGGTGATTGTCGTAACGGCTGCCGTCGGGTGGAAGTTCCATGCGGTAGCGGCGGTGCCTCTCAGCGGCACGGGTAGGTTGACGACAGCCCCGCCGTTTGCAGGCACAGGGATGACCATCTTTACCGTCGCCCCGTCCTTGATTTGGACGTGGGCATTTGTGGTTGCATGAAGGTTGTCGAGCACGATTGTCGTGATGAAGGTACGGACGCCGGACGCACCCGCAGCGATGACCTCGACTGAGGCACCGGCCGCGTCGGTCATGTAATCAGCAACCATTGTCTCGGGGAGTGTGTACGGCAACGTGATGAGTTTGCCGACGAGATCAGAAATCAGGTTCGCACGGTCGCCGGTGTCTACAACGGCCGGCTCTGCACTTACGGCCTTCGCACCGATCTTGAGCGGGTTGCCGCTATCCGCAGCACCGTGAGCGACGGCACCTGCGGCCTGAACCGCGAATGTACCCGCGTTGTCGACTGTGATCGCAGCCCCATTGTCGTCGATGGAGATGACACCAGTCGAGTCATTGGCGATGGTCACAAGGAGAGCACCAGCCTCTACCCCACCACCGAGCGGACCATTGATGGTCACATCGCCGATGTCTATGCCTTCGTTAGCGGTGAGTTTACCGATAGCCGCGGTGCCGGCCTGAAGTGTGGCCTGGGTGGCGAATGTACCGTTGTTGTCTACGGTCAGGGTTCCGCCGTTGTCGTCAATAGAGAGGACGCCGGTGGAGTTGCTGGCAATCGTGACGAGGATCGCACCAGCCTCGACGCCACCGCCCACAGGGCCGTTGATCGTAACGTCGCCGATGTCGACCCCACTGTTCTCAGCGAGTTTACCGATCGCGTTGGCACCGGCCTGTAGAGTGGACTGCACAGCAAAGGTGCCGGCGTTGTCCACGGTAAGGGCTGCCCCGTTATCGTCAACGGAGATTACGCCGGTGGAGTCCGTGGCGAGCGTGACAAGGATGGCCCCCGCCTCGACGCCGGGACCGATAGGCCCGTTGATGGTCACGTCACCGATGTCGATGCCGTTGTTGGCCGCGAGCTTGCCGATGGCGTTAGCCCCGGTCTGGAGCGTGGCCTGGGTGACGAACGTGCCGGCATTCGTGACGACGATGTTGCCCCCGGTCTCGTTCTGGATGGGCATGCCATCGGTCAGGCTGACCAGGGTCGCGGTGTTGAGAGCACCGAACACCATCTTGTTCATCTGCCACTTGGTTCCCGCGATATCGTCCGTTGCGATCGTGTCGCCGCCAGAACCTTGGTTGATTACAGTGCCGTCAGCCATCGGTCAATCCTTGTGTTGATATCGCCAGCCATCAGTCGGTCCTCGTACTTAAGTTCATCTTTGTAGCAATGCGGGCGAGCATGACTTTGTTTTCCTGCACCACGACGCCGGTTTCGTGTGTCACAAGCTCCAGAGCGTCAAGCCGCGAGAGGACGTCCCTGGGTGGCACCTTCCTGTCGATCGTCTCGTACACCCACGCCTTGATAACTTGCGTCTGCAGCCTCGCGTCCGTCTCTGTCCACCGCTTGCCTTTGCCCTTAAACACTTCCAGCTGCATCACTCGATCCGAGATCTTATTGACCTTATAGCTCTCGATCGACGTAATGCGGAGGTCGAGAGCGTGCAGTGACTTCTCGATGTGGGTGGCCCACATCGCCAGCCCTGCGATAGCTAACGGGATCAGCACCAAGCACACCCGAAAGAGAATCGCCCAGATCCCATTCAGTTCACCGATTCGTTTGGTTGGCATCGCAACTCCCGTAAATACAGCACTTCCAAGCAAGAAGCGCCGCCGCCGGTGGGCGACGGTCGCCTGTGTTACTCGATCGGCAAGGTCGGCACGTACGCTCTGATAAGCCCCTCAGCCACATTGCTGAGCAGCTCGCCGCCGGCCTCCATCTCCTTGATTCGCCGCGTTGCTTCAATCTGAGTCATGCCTTGTGTCCCTTGCACGCCCGCCACGAACATTTGGGCGGTGATAACTGCGTGCGATGACACGTTGAATGTCATGCCCTTGACCTCAAGCAGGAGCGAACCGTCTGGAGCCTTGATCGTAAGCTCGTCAATGGCCCCGTCTTGTGGCGACCATATGTAGGCGTTCGCACCGCCCATGTTCAGGACCACCGCCCCGCCTTGGCCTGGCGTTGTCACCCACGCTCCTTGGTCGTCCTGCATGATGTTCGTAGGCAGGCCGTCCTGAAAGCTGCCCACAAGCTCGCCCTTCTCGTTCATCATCGCCACGTTGCTGGGAGTCCCCAGCCCCTGCACGTCCGTCGGCGTCACCAGGTTCCTGGCTGTTGGTGTCGCGCAGCCAGCGAACAGCAGCGCAACGAGCAGTAAGAGTCCTGTCGGTCTCATGGCCTGTCCTTTCGTCCGAACACTCTGATTGCAGCGAGGCCGAGGGCTACAAGGCCGCCGACTACGATGCAGGTGATTTGTACGGCCACCTCGTCAGATGAGGCAGCCAGTGCCACAGCGGCACCGACGATGCCACCACCGCTCGCAAAGGATTCGGGCGAGCGTAGGGCGGCCTTGGCTGCTTCTTGCATGGGTCGCTCTCCTTGAGGCTGGTCAGCTGATTGTGCAAGGGAATGGCGGATAGGTCAATAGAAAGCCCCCGTACCCCCTAACTAAAGGAGGCTGAAACGACTCCGAACTGCCGGTTTGGAAGCTACGCATTGATAGTCCCTAACCGGCCTGGGCCGTCTGTGACTGCTCTGAGCGGAGCAGTCCGAGTAGATTTTCAGCAGGCTCGTCGCCTAGAACCTCTCGTACCAGTGTGGCTTGTGTACCGGCGAAGATCAAGTTCAACCTGTACGATTTGGACTGATCTGATATCAGGGTCCTTTTTTCGTCCTCAGTTGTCGCCGCCCCGACCGCTGCGGCGTGACCCTGCAGCTGCTCCGCAGCCTTGCGGCTCAGGGCCTTCGACAGCGTCTCTCCATTGTCGATTATTTTCTCTGTACGCTGAACCGACTGATCGACGCCATTGGCCTCGACAGCATCGGAGTCGTTGCCTTCCTTGTCCGGCACCCACGCTTCGGAGTACTCCTCCGAAGCCAGCATGTCAGTGATCGTAGCGTCACCGAGGATATTGTTCAGCTCCGTGTCGCCGATCATGAGCGAGTCAGCCGCCCACTCGATCGCCCCGAGCTTTTGCAGGTCCCTGAGCACTTCCGCCGACAGATCGAAGTCCTCTGTGCCTCGAGCCCGGTTGTGCCGCAGCGTAGACAGCCGCATCTGCTCGTCGGGCATACTGACCAGAACAGCCGGAATCTCCTTCATGCCCATCTGCTTCGCAGCCCGCCAGCGGTGCTCGCCATCGACAATCTGACGCGACTCTCGGTGCACGATGATCGGCTGGGTGAACCCGTCCTCTGTAATGGATCGTATAAGCAAGTCGAAGTCCCGGGGCGACTGCCGATTTGGATTGTACGTATTCGGTCCGACAGACTCGACCGGCACGTACTCAACCTGTAGTTGTTCGAGCTGGCCGACTGTTTTCTTTACGACTTTTCGGCCTTGGTCGATCACTCGCTGTGAGACTCGCTGCTGCGTCTGTTCCGGCGTCGTGTTCTCTTGCTTTGTCGCCGGCCTGGGTTTCGTTTCCACTATCGCCGCTCCTTTTCAGAAAGACGTATTCGATCGACCCCGCCACAACGAAGTAGCATTGTTCGTCCTCGAGGGTGCTGCGAAAATACTTGACGACAAGATCATCTCGCATCGTCAGGCCTCGGCCCCGGTGTCCTGCATAACCCAACCTCTGCACCGACCACTCTGTCAGTTTGGGGCAAAACTTCCGCATGGCGTCGTGAGACACTTGGACCGCCGAACTGATCATTCTATTAACCGACGCACGACGGCACTGGCCGGAGGTTCCTTTGTAGTAGAAGTGATTGATAATCAACGCTCCAGCATGGTGAACCGCAGTACATCGGTCTCGCGACTGCTGTCTGCCGGATAGACCCGCATCTGCTCGTGGCTGTCATCGGACAGGTCGGACGGGGTTTGGATCTCACACTTGAGTTCCTGGCCCTGCCAGTTCTGAGGCATCGCAGGGTGCGTGACAGCGAATGTGCGATCGCCGTTGATGTCATCCTCGAACATCTCGATATTGAACCCGGCATCAATCAGGCGACTGGCGCACCCGTCGATGAACTCTCGGCTGGCTCTGATTCGGGCGACAGTTCGGTCGGGGTTGGGGCCGGGGCCTCTGGTCATGAGTCACGCCTGTCTGTGGTGGAAGCTCGTCCTCATGCACACTGGCTGCAGCTCGACTTCAAGCCACATCTCGACTGCGACCGGATCGAGGTCGCCGCATGTGAACAGGTCCAAGTAAAGGTCTCCGCTGTGGTCCAGGAAATGCAACGTAAGATTCGATGTCGTGATTAACTGCACCAGCGTCCATCCTGCCAGCTCGCCTTCGCCGAAGTGCTCCAGGAGCGGCGGGCCATGAGACTTCATCAGCACGAAGTCGATGAGCCTCTGGGCAAAGGCATTAATCTTCTCTGGATCGCGTGCCAGATCCAGCCGACATGCCCTCGCGTCTACGATCAGGTGCTTGCCCCAAGACATAGCCGCTCCTCCAATGCTGCTCCGCTGCTTCGAGCACGTCATCCAGTTCGGATGGATCCCGGAGGACCGATACGGGCAACCCGACATTACGCAGTCGATTGAGCAGATGCTGTTGTAGCGCAGTCGGGTTCTTGCCCGGCTGCTTGACTTCGACGAAAGCGACGCACGGTGCGCCGCATGGCTCGAACCCGGCGCGCCACAGCAGCAGAAGATCCGGAAGGCCGACGCGCTGAAAGATGAACCCGTGGAGCTTGATTGCGAACGCGAATCGGTGCTTCTCAAAGCGGGCTACGACTCGACTCGTGATCGAAGACTCTTTGGGCATTCGACGCAGCATACTGGCAAGCTCCTGTCTGATGCAAGTCTATTCGGCGACAGCCAATTGGGGAATAGGATCTATGCCGGGGCAGCACGCCTTGGCGATCGCGGCCAAAGCTGAAAGATCGACCTCCTCAGCAATGTGGTAAACGGCGTCCGACACGCTGTGGTCGCCCTTCTTCGGAACGTCCTGCAGTACCGCCTCGAGCTCGTCCGCGACCGACGCGACGTCTACCCTGCCGTAAACCTTACAGATCAAGTCCAAGATCGCCTGGAACTTCTTGTGGCCGGCGATGTACTTCTCGATCTTGCCGTCAGGTGACTGGCAGTTCTTTCGCGAATACTCCACAACGGCAGACCGAGCCGCCGAGTGTCGCATGGCCATCAGAGGCAACAGCAGTCGCGGGTTTGCTGTAATGCTGGCAATCATCTTGCGGACTACTTCGTTTTCCCACTGGCTCACGCGGTTCTGGTGGTCCTGTCGGCGGTTCCGTTCGGCATCCTTGGCTTTGGTCTCTGCCGTCGCCTTCGACACGGCCTTGCCCTTCCTGGCTGGCCCGTCACCTTTCTTCACCGTCGCCGGCACAAGCACCTTTTGAACGCGGCGAGCGAACGTGGCCCCTTTGACGCCTGCCGGGGGATGATCGGACAGGGCCTTGGTCGCCAGCTTCGATGGGTGAAACTCCTTCTTCTTGTTCTGCTTGACCAGTAAGGCGACCTTTCGATTGATCGCCGCTTCGGCCTTCTTCTGCTTGTCCGTGAAACACGACGCCTCGAGGCATCGCTTCTCATAATCCGGATCGTCTTTGCCGTCGTAGTCGAACAGCCGCGGAGCGTTATCTGTGTTGTTCGGACATACGTTGCAGCGTGGGCGACCGAAGCACTCCTCGTCCAGCACCCACGGCACGACCTTGAGTGATCGCAGGTGGTTGGTGACTGTCCGCTTCAGTTGCGACAGCTCAAGCACCCGGTGAACCGTGCCAGCGTCCCGGTCGATGTAGACTGCCCAGCCGTAGATCTGGTCCTGGAGCTCATGGTCCGCCAACTTCGACAGCTCGCGAGCGTGCCGCAGCGGGAAGTGTCCGAGGGCTACTGCTTCCTGGACGGCAGGCGACAGGCGGTTCAGGAACATCCGATCACGCACCCACGGCACTGTTCGGCCAAGCCGCTTGCACACGTCAGTGATCGCGTCCTCCTCGCGTTCGTCGTCCGTCTTGCGGAACTCCACGCCGTCAGGCTTGTCGGCCACCTGCTTCTTCATCACCGACTCGACCATCACGCTCACGACCTTGACCTCCTCCATGAGCGTCAGGTTCTGGCGGTACAGGTTCTCCGTCGCTCGAAGCGTGTGGACGTCGACGGCAGACGCCTCGTCCATGATAACTGCGGTGATGCGGGTCCATCCGAGCGTCTTGGCTGCACGGTATCGGCAGTTGCCATACACGAGTGTGTACTTGCCCTTGCCGCTTCGCATGACACCGATCGGCTGAAGCTGGCCCAGGCTGCCCATCGACTCCGCCAGACTCTGGATGTGTTCCACCGGCTTCTTCCGTCGGTGGTTGTCGCCGTCCACCGCGATGCTGGCGATCGACACGTACTCGACCTTGAAGTTGGTATCCGCCTTTGTCTCAATCATGCCGTGCTCCTTTCCTCGGCCAGTTTTCCGGCCTCGATAGCAGCGTGCTGAAGATCTACCGACAGTTGGCCGCATGGCGTACACGCTACGAATCGCTCACGCGCTCGAGTGATCGCTACGTAGAAAGTACGGATCACGCTGTCTTGCGACGGACCAGCATGGATCCATTCCCTGTACGCAGCACCCGAGAGATCAGGAAAGGCGAACACGACGTCCGCCTCTGCTCCTTTGAAGCTGTGAATTGAACCGACGAGCACGCCTTGCCCGGCCATGCTCGACGGTTGCTTGTACCACGTGCCAGCTTCGACCAGCGGCTCAACTCCGCGTGAAGACAGCACCTTAAGCGGGTAGTCCAGTGCCGGCTGGGCAGTCGCCATCACTTGCTGCCGCATCCAGCCGATGATCTCGCCTACATCCGTCCGGTCCTTGTCATTCATAATCTTGACCAGCTCGGTGAATGCGCCGCCGTCGGTAAACCACTCGCTCCAGTCCCCGATCAGGTCGGGGCTGGTCTCTGCGGCAATCTCGACCTGCTTCTTACATCCGTAGTTGAGCAAGCCTGAAGCACGCATGACCTTGACCCACTTCCACAGGACTTCGTTGTGCCAAGGGAACGACTCCTCACCGAACGTCACCGGGTCGGCTCGTAGCAGGGCTACGATGCGGTCCGCCATGCTGATGCCTGACGACGACAGTGGATTCCATGCGCCGTGACAAGCCCGCCATGGATTGGCGATCGGGATGCCGGTCTCTCGAAGCAAGCGGATCACCGGGCCCAGCATGTAGCCGCACGACGCACAGACCATGATGGTGCGACCTTCCTCGAGGTAATGGAGTATGCGACGTGCCAGCGGCTGAGGCTGCTTCCATGTGGCGGGGCTGATCGACAGATCTCCTTCAATGAAGTCGCTGTCAGGGTCTGTAGGCTCCTCTCGACGGGGCTTGTACTCGATGCTCTGCCACGAGCTGAGCCGCTTGGCCCACAGCTGTGCCAGCACCAGAACTTTGCGAGGAACGCGAAACGACTGTCGCAGCACGCGGCGATGGGACTCAGGGACATCCGGATCGGAGAACAGTTGAGGGTGGGCTCCTCGCCATTCGTACAGCGACTGCCACGGATCTCCGACTGCTATCGTTGCTTCGACCATCTGACCCCACGCAAGGAACAGCTCGTGCTCCATGGCCGACAGGTCCTGGGCCTCGTCAACCATGATGACTCTCGGATCGCCCGGCGGGGCTATCTCGAATCGCAAGCAATCCTCGATCAGGTCCGTGAAGTCTCTCAGGTCGTTGACTTGCTTCCACTCCTCCCATACTGACGCGAACTCCTTGAGCTGTTGTGACCACGACGTCCGCGGCACCAGCCGGTTCCGCATGAGCTGATAATCCTCCATCAGCTCGTCGCCGGCCTGCTCGTAGGCGGGTGAATCCATGGACAGGTCGTCCAGATCAGATCGGGCCACGCCCTCGCTCAACATGTAGTTGGGGTGCTCCCGGTTCCACTCGGCCAGAATCTTGCCAGCGGCCACAGCTGGGCGGTCCAGTGCCCGGTAGCAATGGGCGTGCAGTGTACCAATCATGTGCTTGCCGATCGGCAGGTCGCGGCCTGCTACTTCCGCTGCAGCCGTGCGTGTGAGCGAGCAGATCAGCACCGGCTCGGGGTATCGGAACAGGTCGCTGATCTGCTGTCTTTTGATGATCGCCCGGACCTGGCTCCCGAGCCACGTAGTCTTGCCGGTCCCGGGCGGCCCTACTGTGAGGTAGCGTCCCTTAAGAGAGGAGTCGGGTTGTAAGCCTTGGTCGGCTCGCGTCATCGGCTGTAACACCTGTAACAATTAGGAATCATTGCTCCTGTGACACCCCATCGCACCACAAGGCCCCCACAGGACAGCACTTACAGTCACTGTAACAATGTAACACCTGTAACACCGTCTTTTGCGTCCCGGCTCAGGAAAAAAACCTCCCTATAGTAGGGCAGCTCGTTGTGTTAGATCGGCGGCTCATTCTGGGTGGCTGATCCGGCTGCCGTCAGGCCGAGCTTGCGGACGACTTCCGACTGGCAGCACCAGTACGATCGACTCGTAACGCTACCGTCTACCCGGGCTTGCACATCCTCTCGCCCGAAGCCGATCTCCTTGATGTACTCGAAGAAGTCCTTGCGGGGGATGTTTTCGCCATGCTCGATTCGGACCCACTTGCGGAAAGCCTGGCAGCTGATGTAGAGCCGTCCTTCTCTCAGGAACGGCTGATTGCCCAGTAAGGCCCTCGACCATTCGTCGCCCTGATGGATGATGGCGCCCGACAGGTACATCCTGAGCCACTCCATGGCCGCGAGGTTGGGATCAGCCTCGGGGTTCTCCTCAATCTCGATGATCTGACCGATGCGGTTGATGATCTTCCGCCAGTCGTTCTTCTTGAGCGTCGTCGGTATCAGGTACCGCGTCACTCCGAACACCAGATCTGACAAGGTGTTGAGGTTGGTCAGGTTCGACGTCGGGCCGATATACAGCTTCTCGCCTGTCTCGAGGTAGAGGCGGTAGCGAGGCCGCTCGCGGCCGATCTGGACGATGCGGGCGATCCGCAAGCCGAGAGCCTTGTTAATCAGGTCAAGCAGCTTCGCACGCTCGCTCTCAGCCAGGCCACGGCCCTTGTCGCTCATGCCTACAGGCGGCCCGCCATGCTCGTCGCTGGTCAGGTCCGACACCGCCATCGCAGACGCACGGCCAGACTTGGCCGAGGCGATCGTTCGTTGCAGGTAGTCCACTCGCATCGACTTAGAGATGTCTTCAACCGAACCGTGGGTGCGACGAAAGGCGATGACAAGATCCGCCATCTCCTGGTCGGTCCAGTCGGCTCGCAACGCCATGTTCGCCAGAGCCATGTCGTAGCTGCTCATGGACGAATCGCGGAAGTCCGGCCGATCCTTGTTCCACGTGTCGCGGAATTGCGGCAAGCCATCCACCAGCTGCATCATCTTCGCCGTCGGCGGATCTACATTGGGATCGATACGCAGGTGACTCACGGACTCGACACGAGCGATCGACTTGTTCTGCGTGACCATTTCCTCAGCGATCATGAACCGCTCGAGTTCTTCGATGTTGTACGTGACGACCTGGTCAGGCCAGTCGACCGTCACCGCCTTTGGGTTGTCGCCCTTGTGGTTGAGCGTGCCTGCCACCCGCAGTATGCGAGTCAGATCGAACGTGCTGTCGATCTCGAAGCCCATCTCGTGAGCTACGGCCTTCGCTGTCTCGGACCATCGGTGCGAAACTGCCCCTGCCAGTTCTCGCTCGGCGGGACTGCCGAACACCCATGGCTCCGTAAGCAACCAGTACGCATGCAAACCGTACCCGCTGCGGACGATGAACGACGGCGGCACGCCGATCCTGTCGACCAGTTGCTTGGCCTCGTGATGGTTCGCCGGCAGATTTGCTTTCTTGTGGGCTTTGGGATCGCGGATATCAACGTCGACCCACAGGGCTGTGATTGCATCGATGTCCTTATGCTCGCCGCGGCCTTGCTTGCCGTCGATCATCGCAGGGACGTTTCGCATCAGGCCCATGCCAACGTAGATGTTCTTGTTGTTGCAGCCGGCCAACGCGTTCTTGACGGCTTTGTCGATCGTTCGGCAGAACACCGACTTCATGGTAGGAATGGCGAAGATGCAGATGTGCAAGTCATCCTGCTCCAGTGCGTCGCCAAAAAGCACTGACAGGTACTTCTCTACTGCCTTCGTATTTGGCTTCATTGATCCATGCTCCGTCCGTGGTGCAGAAGTGTACAAAAGACCGGTGCACGGCCGGGAGCGAACTCCCGGCCGCACACTGGAGCATGAATCATACAGGTACTTCGTCAGGTCCGTCTCCGACGTCTGCTGACGGCGGCTCGAACGGCGGCTGGTCAGCGACAGCATTACCGACCGACGTGCCGTCGTCAGGATCGGCCGACACCTGGATCAGGCCCTGCTCGTACTGCTTGCGGAAGCCAGTGTGCAGGCCCTCGAATGTCTCTCGCATCTCGTCGGTGACGAACCATGTGTTCTCATTATCCGGGTCCTTCGGGTCGGGCCCCCACCACTTCCGATTGCCTCCCGGCTGCCGGAGTGTTGACTGCATCTGGAAACGGTTGCAGAAGATGTCGGCACGGTACCGCCGCTCGCGTGACCGGATCAAGCTGTTGAGTCGGCGCCCGGTGTAATGCTCGCCGCCAGCGAGCCGCAGAATGGCGATGTCGCCCATCTGGCCCGGCGTGGTTTCGACGTAGACGAAGAAGTTGAGGACCTCAACGTGCTCGAACGACATTTTGGAGCCGTCGTCGTAGTCGACATTTCGTGTTGCTGGGTTGCGGCTCAGCTTTGCAAGCTGGCTGTTCCTGTCGTACGACTGGTCCAGTACCATCTCGCGAGTCGAGTCGTTGACGTCCGACCACTTCTCCCATGTCGGGAAGAAGAACAGTGGGATGATCCAGAACGGCTCGCCCTTGGCAGCGATCGGCTGGCCCAGTGGCATGAGCACGACAGAGCCTTCGCCGTGCGCATCCTTGAGCTCCTCTGCCGTCAGGCCCTGGATGATCTTCACGTTCGGCATGGCCTCAAGTTCGGACGTGATGAGGTCAGTGCCGGATGGCTTATAGTCGCCCTTTCGATCTTGCAAGTACGACGGGATCACAGGCTTTGCTACGACGCTCGTTGACTCGGGGTCTTTCTTAGCCATTATCAATGCTCCTGAAAAGGGGGTGAGGAAATGCCGCCTTGCGGCCCTGATTGTACCACATGCTTTGTAAAGGGCACGGGCGAGTAGCTGGATGGGATTTTGGCAAACTCACCCGTGCCGGGACCGACTTTCTAGCTCTTTGTGACGCGAATCCGAAGCCTCTCGGTGCAACGCATGCCAACGTCGAGGCCTGGCGGGATGATCGGGACGCCGTCCTCGTCGCGCTCGCAATCCTTCAGCATGAACGATCGCAACGACGTCCAGTTAAACGACTCGCCCACGAGGTGTGAAGTGTCCTCGCTGCCCTTGATAAGATCGACCAGTCGCTCTTTTGCCCGGGACTTCGCATCTGCTTCTGTCGCCTTGTTGCGTATTGTGCCAGTGTCCAGATCTTCATAGACCAGCGCCGGCCAGAACTCTGTAGCCATGTAGACGGTGCGGCCGCGACGAGTGATCCGCTCCTGCTCGTTCTGGATGAACCACTCAGCCACGGATTCGTCGAGAGACGACTGCTCGTTGTTGAGGATTTTGGCCTGCTGCTCCAGGTCATCGACCTTCTTGTCGATCTCGATGTAGAGGTTGATCTTCTCGTCGTTGCTGAGGTCCTTCGGTCGCACCGAAGTGTCGACTCCTGCCTTGGTCATGATCGCCTGCAACCACGGCGGGTTCGGCGAGGTCTGTCGGGAATTGGGGTTGCTGTCAGTCATCATCATGCTCCTTTGAAGTGGGTCGAAACGGTCCTTCGTGACACCACGATTGTACCACACACTAATCACCGTTCTGTTCCGGTGCAAGCTCGAGTATCTCCTTGGCGAGTGCGTCGCGTTCAGGATTGGACTCACTCATCGTCATGCTCCTTTCGGTGGCGAATCACGTCGAACACGATGTCCTTCATCGACGGCGGCTTCATGACCCGATCTGAGTCAGTCCGCTTGCGGTCGAGCGTTCGCCTGATCTGAGAATCCACGGTGTTCCTGGAGAGGATGTGAATGTAGGTCACCGGCCTTGTCTGACCGTGCCGGTCGAGCCTTGCCAGCGACTGGTCGTAGTTGGTCAGCGAGAAATCAAGCGAGTAGTAGACGCAGTAGCAGGCTCGGCTTAGATCCACGCCGACGCCGCCTGCCTGTATCTGAACGCCGAGCACGTCGCCATTCGTGCCTTCCTTCCACTCATCCAGTTCATGGTGGCCGCCAGACAGCTCGAACGCACCGCGCCCGCCCTCCTTGGCTACTGAACGTATAGCGCTCAGGTCACGAATGAATCGAGCGAACACGACAACCGAATCGTCCGTTGGCAGATCTCTCATGATCTCGACCAGTGCCGTTCGCTTTGACTTGTCGACCTCGACGATGTTCTGGTCCCAGTCGATCACCGGCACGCCGTCCTCATCCTTCTCGTATCCGTGCGGCTCCTCAACGACAGCGTACCCTGACGTTATCTGTTGCAGCCTGACCAGTTTCGTGATCGCATTGGCCGCGGTAATGACACCGCCGTCCACTTGGGCGATCAGCTCCTCCTCGAGCCGGTCGTAGACTTTGCGAGCCGACGGGCACAGGTTTACGACTCGTTCCTCATGTACCACAGGCGGCAGGTCGAGAACGTCGCGCTTCTTAATCATGTGCGATACGGAGTAGATCTTCTCATTCAGATCCTCGATGTTCTTCGGGCCGAGCACGCACTTGTTCTGGAAGCCGCCCATGTAGCAGTACTCCGAACGGAAGCGGGTTACGCTCGTGCCGAAGATGCCGGGGTCGAGGAACAGAAATTGGCCGAAGATCGACTCGACGCCGCTGCCCATCGGAGTGCCAGTCAGGCATACGCGGCGGCGGGATTGCGGTGCCAACCGTCGGCACATGAACCTGCCGACTCTGGTCGTGTGGTCTCCGATGCGGTGTGACTCGTCGGCCACAACCAGATCGAACAGTTGCTCGGCAGCCCAGTCCGAGAACGGCTCTCGCCACAGGGCTTCGTAGTTGATGACGACCATGCCCTTTTCCTCTGGACGTAAGTCGCAGAAGAAGATCTCCGCTTCACAGGCCCGGTCGGCAACGCTGCCATCACGCAGTGACAGCACAGCGATGTTGCGGGCGTGCTTCGGAACCTCCTGCGACCAGACGCCTACGACCGAGCACGGACACGCAATCAGCACGCGGCGGATATCGGACGTGCCGGACACGGCATCAACGACGGCCTTGGTCTTGCCTGTCCCCATGTCCCATGCCAGCAGTGTCCCGGCCTGGCGGCGGATCATGTTGTAGCCTCGGACCTGGTGGTCCCACGGCTGCAGTCGGGATCGGGTATCGGGGCAAGGCAGGTCTATGACCGGCGTGCCAGCGATCTCTCGGGCGTGCTCCCCGAATCGCAGTAGCGTAGTGATCGCCGGCTCTGCCACGGCCAGGCCGTTGCCGAACGTCTTGCACAAGCTGGTCGCCACGGCCGGAGTTGCAGGGTAGGTCCAGACGCTGCCGTTCTTGAGCCAGCGTGCACCCGGGATCGAACGGCAGCGATCCACGTTGTCGCGGCTGAACGGCAGCGAAATCTCCAGTCGCCTCGTGTCGGAGTTGAGCACTACACTGATAGTCATGGTCACTCCTTCTTGAGCTTAAACTTCGGGACCGGCGCAATGCGAAGCCCGACCGCATCGAGGATCGGGCCCAGCCTCGTCACGCAGATGTCATTCATTCCGTAGACGAACCGCTTGATCGTCATGGTAGACATGCCCTCGACGCCAGCGTGGTTCACGAGCCAGTACGGCGACCGGTCCAGCTGCTTAAGCCGATCCAGCACCAGTTGCCGCACGTCCATTGGTTGTTTTTGCTTGGCCATAAGAGAACTCCCAGTCAGTCGCCAACGAAGCGTACGCATCGACGAAACGCCTGGAGCAGAAACGGGTCAGTCATTGTGCCTCGCGTGTAGCAGTCGTACGCCCATCGTTCGAAGCGAAGCCGCTCTACGCTTGCTGTTATGCCGATGATTATGCCCATGTTCCATACCTTTCTTCTGACACGATTGTACCACACGCTGTTCAAGGGCGGAACTCAACACGGCCGATGTCGCCAAAGGTCTTCGGATCGAGCTTGAGTTTGCCTGCCATCCCGCCACTGACGATCCATTCCTTTACGATCTTTTTCGAGCCATAGCATCTGATCGGGTGCGACGGGGCCTCGTTGTAGAGGAACATGGCGAACTCGAACATGCACATCTTGTTGTTGTCATCAGCTCGTACCATCGCTTCCATCAGGTCGTTCGAGAACAGAGCCGTAAGAAAGTCACCGACCGGCACGCCGACCAGAATGTACCGGCGCATCGCATGCAAGATCCCCGGCGCAACGCACTGCATGTAGTCAGGAAACCGGTAGTCAGGCGCGTTGATTATCATCACGCCCCCCTCGCCAGCTTGGCGTGCGCGGTCTGCTGCTGGCGATCGATCTCGTCAGACGATTCTCGCACCTGCATCGATTCCTTGGGTGTTGTGAACGCGAGGACCGCCCCTTTGGAGTTGTCCTCGTACGTCCGCACGTGCTCCAGATTGACGCGGATTCTCGACTCCTTATCAGTCACTTTGGTCAGTGTCACGAACATCATCCATCCTTTCAGAAAGTACCTTTGGCAGTTGATCCTCTTTGATATGGTTCCGAACGATCTCAGCCTGCTCGAAGCGTTCTTCCAGAACTGCCGCTCTTGAGGTGGCGGTGAACCGGCAAGAAGTAGCCACGGCACCGACGGCTTTATGGGCGGCTCTGATCGCGGCCATGGCTGCGTTCTTCGTGACGTACGGCGTAACCGCTGAGTCCTTCGCGTGAACGATGACAGTGGCGGTAGCCGCGTCAGCGACATAGACAGGCATGATGGCAAGGGATTGGTGATGAGGCATGGCAACCAAGGCGGCAGCGAACATCTCCTCAGCCGACGTCGCACCCTGCAGCCATGCTCGCCTCGCCCTGATGACCTTTCGCGGAATGTCGGCATCATCTATGAGCCGCAAGACCCGCTCGGCACAGGCGCACGCGATCAGCCACAGCTGCACGTCAGTGATGCCCAGTTTCTTCTGGTGTTGTTCCGCCAGCCACAGCATCCAGTCGCCGCGATGGCACTCCCTGAATGCACGCTTGACGCTGCGGCCGTTGACCCAGTCGATGCCTGCTTGACAGGCGTTAGCGCGATCCAGCCATTCCTGGAACTTCATGGCGTAGCCTCCAGATGTGCGACGACCGCCTCCAAGTTGCCATTCACCGTCGCGACCTCGCCATCGAGAGTCCGCACGTCGATCTTGCCGACCATGCAAAGCGAGATCTTCGTCACCAGCTCGGGGTTGATAAAGACTTGGTCTTCCGACCCGGACAGGTGAAGCGGGATGAACTTCGCCATGTCACACCCCCTCAGCCGAGGGCTCGAACTCCACCTTTGGCTTCACGTCAGGATGCGTCAGCTTGGCGAACCGGCCTCCGTCGCGGGTGCTGGATACCACGAACGTATTGTACGAAGTGACCTTGTTGTCCAGTGAGTCCAGCACGCGGACACCCACGTCAGTCCGCGGAGTGGGGGCCGACTCGGCGAGCTCGTCAACCTTGGCATTTCTAACGCCAAGAAATCCCTCGCGTCGGCACGACTCGAACCATTCCATCATCTCCACGATGTCCGAGAAGTCGATACACAGCCGAACTTTGTTCTTGCTCTTTTTCGCCATCGTCATGCTCCTTTTTGGCATCATTGTGCTCCTTTGTCATTCGTCGTCAGGCAGTTTCGCGTGGGCGATCAGCCGCAACGCGTCAAGCTGGCAGCAGTCGCCTGGCAGCGTGCGCCACACGGCGTCAGCGGCTGATGCCTCAGTTTCGGTCGTCTGGGACTCCCCCGTACAGGCCACGGACACCATCACGATTGATGCCCAACGTGGCCGATCGGCCACAGACCTCGCGTGGCGGATCGCAGTTGCTGTTGCGGGAGCGACCGCCAACGCCGGCAGCGTCTGGTCGGTCTGGATCTGGTCCGCTCGGCCGTGGTCAGCTTCGTACAGCTGAGCCTCGGTGAACGGTGATAGTCTGTATCGACTCATCGTCGTATGCTCCCATTCAAGGAAAGCACCGCGTCAAGCTCCCGAAACTCGCTCGTGTGCTACCAGTTGTATCCAGGCTCCGACGCAAGGAACAGTTCGCAGCGTGCAAGGTGTTGCTTGACGCCTTCGCTTCCCAAGCCCGCCAGATCATATCGGTGCCCACACCAGGCACAGGACGTTGACTCTGTAATATCTGGCATCATCGGCCGATCGCCAACGACGGCGGCGTCCTCGTGATGCGTTGTTATCAGGTTTGCCATCACTTCCCCTTTGCGTCGTATTTCTGTGCAAGCGTAAAGCCGTCGTTCTGCAAGCTGCCGAACCGTTCTCGCTGTGCCTCATCCGAGGCAAGGCGATCGCCATGCAGCAGGCACCACAAGATCGTTGTCAGCAATCGCAGCACCATCCCTCGGAATCGGGCAGTCTCTTTGTCTCTGATGTCGCTCATGTCATGCTCCTTGTAAAACGCCGTGGTTGCTGGCTGCTTGACGCCACGATCGCCATTAACCCCGTGCCAGCCTGAGGCAACGCTATGTGGCTTACGTTGCGGACCTAGCCTGTCGACGGCGTCCCGTCAGTCGGCGAGCCACTGGTCGATACTCGATACTCGATACTCGATCAAATAGCGGGGGCTGGATTCGAACCAGCGACCTCCAGATTATGAGACTGGCGAGCTACCTACTGCTCTACCCCGCTAAGGTGTGGCGGGAAGTCGTCATCCCGAGTGCCGCGGTGGTCTTCTTCGGGCTGCAGCCGTACTGAGACCTGATTCGAACTCCGCCGCCACATCTACCACGATTGTACCACACGCTGTCACAGCCTGCACGTAGTGTTACGCGCCGGGCACTCCTTCTGCCATTCGCTGCTCGTACCTTTGGTGGATTTCCAACGCCTCGACATCTTCGCCGTCAAGGAATTGAAGTTGAGCGACGTCCGAAGCTCGCGACTTAAACTTAGACAACGACCCGTCCGACAGCAATGTGGACGCGAATCGCCTGTCCGCTCGCACGGCCTCGTCAGGCGCTCGGATCGTGGCGTAGTGATCGGCGAACAGCGTCATGGCATTCAACGCCGCCCACGCCGTGCCTCGCATTGACGGCAGTCGGTTAGTGGGATCGTCGAACAGGTCGGTTACTGACGCTCGATCCTTGTGGATTCGCTTTACAGTGCGATCGCCGTCGTCAGGCAAGAGCGGGAACATCGTCCGAACGTAGCGAGCCAAATCATCGGCAGCGATCGATGTCTTTGCCAGCCGCCGAGCGTACTCGACATACGTCGCCGACGCTGCCTGGCACAGGCCCATGACTTGACGAGCCTGATCCAGCTTCTGGCCGACGTCGCCAACGTGCCGGACGTACAGCTTCTTTGCCTTATTCGCAGTCAGCTGCGTCAGGGCCAAGTTGAACGTGTTAGCACAGACGACTCGCACGGACGTTGGCGCTGCAATCGCTGACCCGGTGCCGTCGTGCCGGTTCATCCACAGAATATACTGCTGCAGCACGTCACCGGTTGCAACCGTGTCAATCTGCGGCATGACCGCCAGAATCCAGATCGCTCGGCCTTCCCATAACGAGCCGAACGCTTCGTACTTCAACTCCCCGTCTGCCACAAGCTGGTCGAGGAAGTTGAACGACTGTGTGTTCTGGATGATCTGGTACCGCCTGCCGACCAGACCCAGGACAAGCTCGGTGTCGCCTCGCACGTTGGCGACGTATTCGTTCACGTTCTTTGCCTGCTTGCCGTCGGGCGGCATGGCAGACACGTCCCACTGCTCCACGGGCCAGTCGAGATGAGCCAGCTTGATTGCTTCCTCGCTGGTCATGACCTCCTTAACTACCTGGCCCATTCCGTGCCACGCTGGCTCCCGGGCGAACGCGGCCTCAGCTACTCCGTTTGGCACTGTGATCCCTGCTGGCATACTCATGCTCCTTTTGCTTGCGTGCTCGCTCGTTGGCCTTGTCGATCGTACGTTCGATCTTGCCAAGCACCACGAACAACCGCACAGCCGTTGTCAGGACGAACAGCGCGACCATCACGCCGACGACCTGAACGATGATGTCATCGAGTCCGAACATTGAAGCCTCCTCTTGTTGGGCTTGGCATTCCGAACTTGGCCGGAAGCCGTATCGGCCTCTGCCGCCTCGACCGCTTCATCCCGGTCCTGGGGGTCAAGTCCGGTCACGGGCTCGACCGTAATCTTCAGGAACTCCGGCGGCGTTGCGTCGCCCTCGAGGCCGAAGCAGGCACGCTTGATCGGCACGCCGCCGATTGCCACTTCTGGCAGCTGACTGGGCGGCAGCGTGTCGTCGTACTTCGATCCGTCATCCTTGCATTCGAAGTAGAAGATCACGTTGGCTGTCTCCTTCCACAGCCGAACCGTCGTCTCGAGCTTGTTCCGCTTGAACTTCGGCGACATCGCATTGATCTCCTCGCTGGTGCGACGCGACCGGGCGGCCTTGGCCTTGGGCTCAGGCTTGACCGGGACGTCCACGAATGCCCGCCATATCGCCTCGACCTGGAGCCTCTTCACGGACCGCTCGATGTCATCGGGCTTGTCCGTAACTACGTTCGCCTCAGGCCGGGTGCCGTAGAACACGGTCTCGCTCTGCTCGGCCCGCTTGAGGCAGCCCTCATGCAGGAAGAACTCCGAGGTCCGCCAGAACGCCACGTGGCCGTCAGACATCTCGATGCCAGCCTCAAGCTGGTACGCCAGCTCCTCCAGCGAGCCACGGCCTGCGAACCACGTGCTGGCGTGCGGATCGTCAATGACCTGTACGAGCTCGTACGATCGAGTGATCGAGTCGAACACGGCCAGCAGACTCGCCTCGGGGTCCTTCGCCAGCACCTTCCTTGCCTTCGCCTTGATCGAAGGCAGCTTGCCTTTGGCCAGTTGTTCGGCGCCGGCATTTCCCGCGATCAGTTCGCTCACAAGAGCGTCCACATCCTCGACCAGTCGCACGGCGGGTGTCTTGGTCGGTTCCTTCTTCTTGGCTTTTCCGTTCACAGCTTCTGCTCCTTGCTTGACTTCGCCTGCCTGTTTCGTTGACAATGTCATCATCATGCTCCTGTCGGATCTGGTTGGTTAGCTGCTGGCAGCGACCCTGACTGGTCCGGCAACTCCGCGGTCTTGCTCGGCCGCGGTTTTTTGTTCGTAACCCTGTCCCGTGACCCGGTAACAGTATTGTACCACAAGGCTCTCAGGCCTGTCAACCCCTTTTTCAGACCTATCTCACTTTTCTCAAACCTCTCGCTGGTACCGGGGTTGGCGAGGCAGACCTGCCTTCGTCAGATTCTTGTATGCCAAGCGGATCGTCGCACCCACAGGCGGCGGGTCTGCACGTCGAGCATCGGTCAGGCCCGAGCCGACGTTGAAGACGCGGCCCTGGCCATCGACGCAGTCGAGCGATCCAACCACGCCCGTGTTCCTTCCTGTGCCGGGCGAGTAGCCAGTCACAACCGCGACCATCTCGTGCTCGGGGCAATAACGAAGCCAGTCGTGCGACTCGACTCCTGGCTGGTACATGGCGTCAGGCTTGTGAAGCACCACGCCTTCGCCAATCAGAGGATCGTCCTCGACCATGCACCGGTGGTACTTCTTCATCTCCGTCGCGTCGAGGCATGGCAACTGCTCGATCACGGCGATGTTCGCCAGCGGCCGAGAGTAGATCCATTGCTGCAAGGCCCTGTACCGCCGCTGAAACGTACCGGGATGCTGCGGCATATCGTACAGGTGAAACGCCACGGCGACCCATTGCCCGCAGCAAGGCTCGTTCGTCCGCACGATGCCGGAGCATTCGTCGAACTGTTCCCGGCCCATGTACAGCTCGCCGTCGGCGACGAACTTCGGCATCTGCCACCGCACGCCCATTGGGATGTCGAACGGGATTCCAGAAGAGCTGACCAGCTCCTGGACGTCAGGCAGCCAGCGGGCCCGCAAGCCGTCCAGCTTCTCAGACATGAGCCAGCCCGTCACGTCGTGCCGCTCAGGATCGTAGTCCCGCATCTTCATAAACTGGTCCGCAACGTTGTCGATCTTAGCTGCTGGCCGCATGTTCCACCTCACCTTCCTCTGCTAACGCCAAGTCGTAGTCGGCGTCCTCTGGGCATACGACCTTGTACGTTGGAAGCGTCTGGACGCCAGTCTGCACGCGGTAGCACGATGTCTTTCGCTCGGCAGGTGACAGCTCGTCGCCTGTCGCCGGCGTGGCGACAATTGCGAATGTGCCGTGGTAGTAATCATCGCCTTTCTTCGGATCGTCCTTCTTGCACATCCGCCACGTGATACCGTTACTGCCCTGCATCGCCTTCTGGGCCTGTCGCCAACCCTTGTTGGCAAGGCATCGAAGTACGTGCGGCATGCACCTGAACGTCTTGACCTTCAGATGAATCTCGATGCACGAGGGGTAGACCTGCTTGAACTGGACCAGCGTCGGGAACACGACCTCGAACCATTCGAGCAACCGTACTTCGTCCAGCCTTTTGCTCCAGACTCTTGCGTCATGAAGATCTGACCGCCTCTTGAATATGCTCTGCGACGGCGCGAATCGTGGAAGCGGCTCAGAGACCTTCTCCAGTACGTCGAAGTCCACGCCAGCGATCTGCAGGCTGTGGGGCATACTTGCGTCAACGAACTGCCATCGCTGCTGCTCGTCCATCATTATGGCCGTGCCGTGCGATCGACTGTCGTCGTTGCCGCCTTGCTTCTGCCACGCGATCTTCGCCAGTCTTGCGTCGTCCTTCACAGTGGGGCGCACCCAATACACGCCTGTTTGCCATTGATACCCATTCATCATCATCATGCTCCTTCGGTTATCGGCTCTTGTGTCTGCGTTCTCGCTTTTGCTTCCGTTGCTTCCATGTGCGACACTCTCGCTTGCCTGCTCGGCAGCGATGGCCCCATCTGGCGTTGCCATCGTCAGCCTTTTCGAACTCAGGCAGCACCAGAGGCGAACTTATCGCCGCCGCCGCAGCCGCAGCCGCCAGTATTGCAAGTGTCGCTCTGTCCATCATTACCCTTCGGTGTGAAAAGCCGAGCGGCCTACGACAGCCGCCCGGCGGCCGGCCGATTACCCGAGGCCGACCCAGTTACCTGATCTCCTCCACATACGCAGAGGCGTCATTGATCATGTTCGCGGCTGCAGCTACCGACTTGCGAATGCAATCGATCGACACGCTGCGGCCGCGACCTGGCTTGGCTCGCGAGACGTGCTGCACGAGATCAACGTACTCCTTCGACCGCCGCAGCTCGCTGATCGCAGCCGCGATAGCGTGCAGCTCGCTAAGTCGACCAGACTTGAAAAACGCCTGCATGATCGCCTCAATCTCGACCGCCTCGCGTACCGTGCTCTCTGCTTCACTCCTAGTCTGCATTCCATCCATCGTTGTGCTCCTGTTAAAGTGCCCTGTCCGATCACTATTGTACCACAGGCTTGTCGCAGACTTACTCACTGATATTCGATGTCGTACTTGCGGTCGCCGTCAGGATCGTCCGGCGGATCCACGCATTCAATGAAATCCTGCAAAGCCTGGGCCTCTGAATCAGGCGACTGATCACTGAGCTGCTCGGGCTCCTCATGCATGGGGGCGATGTCCGGACTGAAATCATCCAGCCGATCATCCGGCCATGACGAATTGCCTTCGGTGTACCGCCGCCGTTCCAGATCGTTGCCATCCATCATCGTGCTCCTTCGCCGTGTTGAAGACTGGCGAGGCCTCTGCAAGCCGGCCGACGCCCGGTAGGACGCCTGCCAGCGGCTACTTCCTGTCCTGGCAGTTACAGCCGCCGGGACAGCCGGCGTACGTGTCGATCGCCAGCATCGCGGTGGACGGCGACAACCACCGACTTATCGTCCAGCGTCCACATTGCCCGCACGCTGCCGCGTAGGTCTTCTGAGCCTCGAACATTGCTTCCTGGATATCATCAGCATGCTCGGCGGCGTAGTCGATCGCGTCAGCAGCTCGCTGCTTGAACGCCACGCTGAGTGCCACCGTGTTCCTCGAGTCCTTCCGCACGACCTCCGCCAGAATATGCAGCACTGATGCCGCCCCGATCTTTCGCACCGCGTCCTCCAGCTCCATTCGTGTCGCCCCTTCGATGGCAGCGAACCGCCGCTCTCGCTCCGTCAGTTTGACCTTTGTTTCGGCTTCGTCTGTCGCTGTCATGTCCATGCTCCTGTTCCCCATCTTTCTAACACAATTGTACCACAGCCTTCAGGCCTACGCAACCCCTATTCCGGCATATTTGTACCTTATTTTCACCAAAAAACAGCCCTGGTGATACCATAAAGAGCCATCGACGAAAAAAGATTTCGAGGCCTGACCCACCTGGTCGAGGCGGCCCGCGACAGCCGCTCCGAAGCCGCCGCCGACGCGTCGGGCCAGTTGGCGTTGTTCCCGACGTGCTGTTGAGGAAAGGAGCTGTAGCTGGTAGTCTCACGGCATGAGCATTTCAGAGGACTCGGTTGTCGCATCGAACAAGTTTGACCGAGGCGCATCTCTACCTGTGGATCCCGAACGCCCTCATCGCCGAGGGGCTCAACGTCATGAAGCGATGGGGTTTCACCTACAAGACGAATATCGTGTGGTACAAGATCAGGAAGGACGGAGGCCCGGACGGGCGCGGTGTTGGTTTCTACTTCCGCAACGTCACCGAACTGATACTGTTTGGCATACGGGGTCGCATGCGTACACGCGTGCCGGGGCGGACGCAGGTCAACCTGATCCCCACGCGGAAGCGAGAGCACTCCCGCAAGCCTGACGAGATCTACGATATTATCGAAGACTGCTCCCCAGGTCCGTACCTGGAGCTGTTTGCGCGTCACCCACGCAAAGGCTGGGCGCAATGGGGAAATGAGGCGGTCGAGGACCTTGCGTCACATCCGATCACAGGTCGGAAACGACGACGGCAACTCGCATCCGGTTGATGATCCAAGGACTTTTCGAGCATGGCGTCCCGATCGCGGCAGACGATGGCCTGTCGATACGTCAACGACCCTGGCGTCCCCACCTATAGAAGCAAACCACGGGACAGCGGGCCCAAAAACTTACTGTTACAGCTATTACATTGTGACACAGGACCGAACCTCCCACCCACACAGGACTTACAGGCCATCGTCCCGTAACAATGCGTAGCATCCCACGCTATTACGAATATTACAGGAGAACCCTATAGATGGCCTCTGTGGATCAACCCGGCCACTTTCCGGCCGAACATCGCTCGAGGGAGTTCTCCTGCTTCGCCCACAGCTGCCTGGAGCATGAATCTCGCAGGCACCGCTCTGTGACCTGGTGAGCCTGGCAGCCCGCACAGACCGACTGCCGCTCGGCAACGACAGTCGCGTCAGCGGCCTCAAAAGCCGGCTCGGGTTCCGGCTTTGCCTGCTTCTTGTCTCGGCATTTCTTGGCCGGAGCGTCGCCCTTCGGCGGGGTCTTTGGAGTGCAGCTCCACTCGATCAGTCGCTTGCCGTCGGTGCTCACATGGAACAGGTAGTCGGCAAAAGCCGTCTCGCCCTTGATGAGCCGCTCGCCACCGGGCAGTGGTTTGACGTATTGGCAGGTCAAGGCGTTCTCTCCACCAGTGCCGTCCCGCCGTTCCAAATACAAGCGTTGGCGCTTCCGTATGTTGTACCTTGACACCAGCCTCCAGGAATGTAGTTCGGTGGGACAGAGTGAGACGCATTATTGCATCCCTGTTGAGAGAAGATCGGCGCTTGGCCTGCTGATATGTTGAATTGCGACATGAGAAGATTGCCGAAGTACACGAACAGGTCGATCGTGATCGTTACGCCTGAAGTGTTGCCCAGAGAGTCGCTGCCTCCAATGATGTCCGGCACGCAGTTTAGGAAGTTATACATGTCCCATTCGACCAGTGAGCCAGGGATTGCGTAAGTGTAACGATCGGTCTGTGTTGTAGCTGCCCCCGTATAGGGGACGACGTACACTCCATCAATTCCACTAAGGTGGACATTGTCGTTGCTGTCGAAGATGCCTATTGGACAATTTGAGCACCCCAGCCGATCTCCGTCAAAGCCGATCAAGGTGACCGTAACGGATTCTGGACGCGTGCAATCCACGTCGCAAACAGGAAGAGAATAAGGCATGCCCCAGTGCTCAAAATAGCCGCCTGTCCCGATCTGCGTGAGTGCTTGTATCGGTACGCACCAGTCCGCCAAAGCATCCGGCAGTAGGTTTGAAAAGACGTGGCCGCCGCCCGGCGGCAACTCTCCAGCGAACGCTACGAACCATCCTGCAGACGCGGAGCCTTTTAGCAGCACCATCGCTCGCCGCCAGCCGTACTTCAGATGGAGCGGATCGTTGATGACCCACATGATCGGATGCCATTCGGCCGTGTCCCAGAACCAGTAGTTTGCGCAAAGGAGATCCCAGTAGGTGTTGACCGCTTCCCGTGCGCCAGAGATCGCTTCGTGTGTGAACATTCTCCAGGACCGCGTGGCGCCTGCGAGTTCTGTACAGCTGCTTCCGGCACCGGAAGCCACCCAGTCGATTGTCCCCGGGTACATGCAGTCCCGCAGGTACGGCGGACAGCACATTTGGAACATTTGTGTTGCTTGTGGATCGGGGGCGACGGCAGCAGGGAACATCCTGAAGCAGTGTTGCGTCAGCGTGATGTCCCAGGTCTCAAAGCAGTCCTCGCCGCAACAGCAAGCGTGCCATGGAACGATGTTTCCAGGCATCAGCAGACCGCCTCAATGGAGCCGACGCTCTCGAACGTGTAGAAGATCTTGCCCAGCGTGCTGACGCGACGGGTGATCTCCAGCGGAACGCTGACTTTGTGCGTCGCTGTCAGAGCGCTGCCGCCGCCCACCGCCTGGGGTATCAGCTGTGCCGCGATCGTGTAATCGTGACAGTCGATGCCCCACACGTACCACGGCGTAAGAACCGCCGGCTCTGGAACATGAGCAAGCTCTATGGTGTTGTAGGCGTAGCCGGAAGCGGTAGGGGCCGCTGGCGTCCTGATGCCTCCGCTCGCCATGGCTGTGGTGGTGATGACACCATCTGCGTCGATCTCGTAGCGGCACTGGCAGAACGAATATTGCCAGCGGGCCTGGTGTCCGGCAATCAGGACGGAATCGTAAAGCAGGGCCGGGAAGGTCAGTAGTTGCGTGTTTGGGTTTTCAAGCTCCACAACGTAGCGGTCGCGGCCGATGGCTCGAGCCCGAATACCATTCTGCCCGATGATCTGTCGAACCGACCCGTCTTGCATCTGCTGCAGGCGGTCGACAGTGATCGGCGCGTTGGGTTTCCACGGCAGCTTAATCATCAGGCGAACTTTGTATTAAAGTCGACAATTTCGTGAACAGCCACTTGCTTCAGGCCGGTGCCTAAGACGAGGCCTTGCGGCAGCGTCCCGTCAGGCAACTTGTAGGCGACCCACTGGTCGAAGGTTTCGGGGTTGTACTGGAACGTGTACCGCATGTTCCAGAACTGAGGACTCGTCGTTTCGATACGGGGCGAGTAATCGACGTCAGAACAGAACCAAGTCAGGATCGGATCGCCCAGCCAGATCACGCTGTTGAGCTTGTTCAAGAACGCACGGGCTCCGGCCTCCGGAGTGTTCGTTTCCTCCACGACTTCGATGACGATGGTCTCTTGAGGGAAGAAGCCAGACACTTCCATCCCCCTTATGTCGCCGTCATGCGAGACGGTAATCTGAGTACCGTTAATATCCTTCTGCCGAGGGGCCTGGTAGAGCGACGCCGTGCCGTGAGCTACCCAGTTTGCAGTCGTCCTGTGCCAGCGATAGATAAGGTTGACCGTTGCCGCACTGGCGCTGACGGCTTGGACCTCGCGATCCTCAAGCACCATCTCGGAAATAGTGGGGTGACTGGAGCCGACAGCTGGCAGGCCTGACAGAAAGTCCTCAATCGTGCCGGAGTCGAACGAAGCCAGATTGGTAATCTTGGCAACTCGCACCAGCTCTTCGATATTGCCAGCTCGCTCCACGAGCCGGGCCCCCTGAACTACATCGAGCTTGATAGTCATATTACACCGCTCTTGCCGGCATGCCTCGTTCGAACGATTGGTTCAGTCTCTCAAGTGCTGCAATGACCTTGTCCTGGCCGATCACTGTCAGCGGGCCGTCCACAGTCACGGTCGATTGGATGTCGTCCAGTGGCGACAGGTCAGGCATGGTGAAATCAAAATTGCCCGCCGGCGGAGCTTGACCGACAGGTAGGTCTGCTTCAACGCCGGCAGGCGGAGCAGAGCCGGCAAGGGCGTCCGCACCGGATCCGAAAGGTGGATCTGTCAGGGCAGGCGGAGCAGAGCCGGCAAGGGCGTCCGCACCGGATCCGAAAGGTGGATCTGTCAGGCCAGGCTCGCGATCGAAGTCAGTAGCCGCTTCGCCCGGGTCGACGACCTTGGACATATCCAGTTGGTCCAGTCGCACCACTTCGGCGGTAGAGCCAGACTTGGCGTTTGCGCGTTGTTCCTCAAGTTCGATCTCTCGCAGCGTGCGGATGCGGTCTGCAAGCTCCATGTCGCCGGCTTTTTCTGCGGCCTTAATGCGATCATCGTAGCCGCGTTCGAACTGAACCCGTTGAAGCTCGTCGAGGTCGCCAGAGGCTCGCAGCTTCGCATCCGAGATCTCCTGGTCGAGATCCAGAACGCGATCTTTCTCGTCCTTCTCCTTGCCGGTGGACAGCTTCTGCAGCTCCATCTTCCCGAGCACTTCCAGTCGATCGGCCAGTTCCTCGTTGTTCGCTTCGCGTGCCGCATCGATGCGGCTCTGGTACGACTTACGGATCGCCTGTTCCTCGATCTCGGCCGTCTTGCCTGCCGCCTGGAGTTGCATCTTGGCAATCTGGTCGTTGACGTCTTCGATGCTTTTGAGTCGCAGTTGTTCCGCGTTGGCAAGGACATCCGCTTCGGCCTCCGCCGTTTCCTCTACGTCAGCCAGCCGTTTGGCATTAGCCTCTTGAGCAGCTTCAACCTGGCGGTCGAAGAACTCCTCAACCTCGGCGTACATGCCCTGGATCTTGTCGCTCTGCTCTCCGAATATCTTGATAGCGCCAGACTCATGCAGCTGGCGTTCCACCTTCGCCATCGCCTTGTCTCTCGCCGTGCTGATCTTGTGAAGCTCGCCCTCCACGCCTGGCATCTTCGCTACTTCGTTCAGTTCCTTCAGGCTGTCAACGTACGATTGGACTTCCTTGCCCTTGGCCAGTTGAACCTGCATCTTGGCTAAGTTTTTGGCGCCCTCCTCCATGTCATCGTTCAGGTCCTTGAGTGGAGGCCCCATCAGCTCGAACGTGTCGATGAACGTGCCCATCAATCCTTCAAGCTGTGTTGCGACGCCACCGATGATCGGGAGCGACTTGACCTTTTCTGCAACGGCCTCCCAATCACCTGAGAAGGCCATGAGGGCGACGTCGAGAGAGCCGAACGCCAGTTCAAGCATGCCCATCATCGCCATGGCCTTCATCGCTCCTGCCACGAGCGGGCTGAACGGGCCGGCGTCACCGCCTGCCGAGCCTGACTTTTTGATGTCAGACGCAGCATCATTGACCTTACCTTTTGCCTGGTTCAGGTCCTGATCCAGCTCGTCCAGATCGGCTTTGATACGAACGTCGAGCTCGCCGACGGTCGATTTACTTGTAGACGGCACCTTGGGCCTCCAGTTCCATAAACCGGACTGCCTGCGTCAGCAGCATGTCCCATTGCGACGGGAACAGCAGATCCGTTACGGGGTCGCCACCGTAGTATCGACGGAGGATGGCGTATTCCCGCTCAAGGGGTCGTCCGTCGAAGTATCGGCTAAAGGGGCGACTGACTCCGGTCCAGACTTGTCGTCCTCGTCATCGTCCTTGGCTGCCAGCTTCTTTGCTTCGTCAAGCCGGCGGTAGTAGTCCAGATTCGCCACCGACGACGCCAGTGCGGCAACTTGTGTCGGCGGCCCCAGAAGGGCGACGTCCGCGTCACCCAGCGACCACGGCTTCGGAGCCATCTTGGCTCCCATGCGAAGCACGTCCACGATGCCGTGCGGGGACCGGATGTAATCGATCACCTCACTCATTGTGGGCTCGTGCTCGAGCTGGCGGATCAGCGCCGGGATCTGATCGACGCTGAGGCCGTGCTTGGTAAGCAATGTCGCCCACACGTCGAGCCTGCCCCGCTGCCGTTTCCATAAGGTGTCCTGCACATGGGCGTACTCCATCAAATGCATGCGACCGAAGACGAACTCCCGGCCTTCGAATGTGTGTTCGACGGGTGTGTTGCAGATGAGTTGGATATCCATCAGTACGCCACCGCAATCTTCCGCACTTCCGCGTCCTCTGGCGGATTGCCGATCTCGGACTTCCACACGACCGGCTTCTTCGCGCGAATACAGTTGCCCAACCAGGTGTGCAACGCATGGCTCGCCAGCCGATCCGCTTCGGCGTAGCTGGTGTGCTCGATGCGAATACCCGCCTCGGGATACTCGGCAACGTACATTGCAGTCTCGCCGTCACCGACGACCTTTTGTTCGATGAAGATCCAGTACAGAGTGACTCGCTTCGGCGTGTTGCCGGGAATCGGCTTGTCTCCTGGGATATCCTCGATGGGGATGCGTACGGGCCCCGAGCCAGTCGGCATCGTCTCGTTGCTGCCTGTCATGACAATCTCCTTTGGTGGTAATGTCCGACGACTGAAAAGTAGTTACGACGCGTCCCAGCTCTGTGTGACCGCGCCGGTTGATTCAAATGCTGTCGCTGTGCCCATGGCATCACGCACATTGCGAGTGAGCCCCACGCTGGTGACGTTTGCTGTAAAGGCAAGAGCGCAGCCGGTCTGGAACGTCAAAGTCATGGATGCTTGCGCAGCGGTCAGCAAGACTGGCGACGCAAAGAGGGTGGGTGCAACAGGCGAGTCGGCCGCGCCATATTCCGCGACAAGATCGATTGAGCCGGCAACGCGGATCGGCCCTACAGGCTCACTGGTCGCCCAGCCGAGATCGGAAAAGCCAGTCGTGTCGGTGGCGTTGATTTCGACCGTGGCGTTAATTGCGCGGGCTTTGCCGCCAAAGCCTGACGGCATGGACACCGAAGCACCGACGCCTTGGATAGTAGACATTATTCAGCTCCTACGCTGGGGACATAAATAGGTCCCATTGTGAAGTGATTCGCAGCCCGTCTTCTTCGAGCTCTTCGACTCCGCGGTCGATCGCCAGAATACAGGCCGCAGAGAAACCCGTGACCGTCAATCGTTGCCGGTCTAACTCTGACAGTAATAGGTCGTTCAGCGCCCATAATGCCCCGCCGCCAAGTGTGCGATCGCCATACAAGTTGATCTGAATGGCCAGTCGCACGTCGTCTTCGGAAAGCGCCGGTTCACCGGTATGACTTATAGCCTGAAACGTCAGATAGGGGAAGGATGTTCTTTTGGGCGCCTGCCCTTCGTAGAACC
>Ga0075122_10000241_pt1 | contig 45504 bp, 37 predicted proteins | sample AntAceMetag02UKB_FD_69790 | JGI IMG/M metagenome (GOLD analysis project Ga0075122, IMG submission 69790) | Saline lake microbial communities from Ace Lake, Antarctica - Antarctic Ace Lake Metagenome 02UKB | ecosystem: Environmental > Aquatic > Non-marine Saline and Alkaline > Saline | place... | reverse complement strand
ATGTACTTACTGTATAATTACTAAATTTAGAGGAAAATCACGAAGTAAAAACTCAAACAAAATTATAAAAGAAATTAAAAAACTAGAAAAAAATAACTTTAAAGAAGTCACCTTAACTGGAGTGAACATATGTAGCTATTTAAATAGCTACATTGATTTAAGCAAATTATTAAAACTAATTTTAAAAAAAACAAAAATAAAACGTATTAGAATTGGATCTCTTGACCCACGTTTAATTACCAATGAACTAATTAATGTTTATTTAGAAAATCAAAATAGACTACTTCCCCACTGGCATTTATCTCTTCAAAGTGGATCAGACATTATTTTAAAAGATATGGCAAGAGGTTATACAGCAAATCAATATTTTAAAATTATACAAAAACTTCGCGATAAAAATCCACTTTTTTCTTTTACCACAGATATAATTGTTGGTTTTCCAGGTGAGACAGAGAAGGAATTTAAAAAAACTTGTGATTTTATTAAAAAATGTGAATTTACCAAAGTTCATGTTTTTCCATATTCAAAAAGACCTGGAACAATAGCTGATAAAATGAAAAATCAAGTCCAAGATTCTGTTAAAAAAGAAAGGGTAAAAAAATTAATTAAAATTGCTGATCAGGTTGGTAATAAATTTAAAGAAAAATTTATTGGGCTTAAAAGATCAGCTTTGTTTGAATATAAAAAAAATAACTATTGGCAAGGCTTTACACCAGAATACATTAGAATAAAAACAAAGTCTTCTAAGAACCTACAAAACAAAATAAAAAAAATAAAGATTACTGAAAAATCTTTTATTTAAGACAACTCTACAACTTAAATTATTTTTTAATAATTTTTTCTAATATTTTAAGAACACTCTCTTTATTTGCAATTGGTAATACTCTTCTTAAGTTTTCACCCATTTCTTCTCTTTTATCTTTATTCTCCAATAATTCTTGAATTGTTTTTGCAAGTTTATACGAATCTGTTAATTTTTGATCCATCACAACAGATGCACCCGCATCACTTAAAAACTTTACATTTTCTTCTTGATGACCTGGCATTGGGATTAAAATTGAGGCTTTTCCAAGCGCTGACAACTCTGTAATAGTTCCAAAACCACCACGAGAAACAACAACATCGGAAACGGCATACGCATGTTTCATTTCTGCAGTAAAAAATTTATATGCTTGATAATTTTCAAATATACTTTCTGCATATTTAGCCTGAACATCAGAACGCTCCCGGCCTGTGAGATGAATGATTTGAGCGTAGCCTTTTAAATATTGACTTGCCTCCACTATTAATTGATTAATTTTATTAGAACCAGTCCCACCGCCTGTCGCAAACACAACCGGTAACCCTTTTTTTAATTTAAACAAACTTTCTGCTTTTTCTTTTGAACCTTCATAAATATCTGACCTGACTGGATTTCCAAGCCAAACAGTTTTACCTTTTTTAAATTTTTTAACATTTTGTTCAAGAGCAGTTGTAATAACTGCAGCAAAAGGTGCCATTAATTTATTTGCCAAACCCACCTGAACATCTTGTTGATGAACCCAAGTTGGAATAGAATGAAACCAAGCAGCGGCGTGTAAAGGTACAGAAACATAACCACCCGCAGTTATTAGAACATCTGGTTTTTCTTTTAAAAGCAAAAATAAACACTGCCCAAAAGCAAGTTTTATTTTAATCCAATCCAAAATATTTAGAAAAGAAAAATACCTCCTCATTTTTCCAGAAGTAATAGGAATAAAACGAACGTGATACTCCTCAACAAATTTTTTTTCTGGACCATTTTTCGTACCAACCCAAACAAATTCTGTATCTGGGTTATGCTCATGTATTATTTCAGCTAAACCAAGTAAGGGAGTAACAGGACCCAAAGTTCCGCCCCCTGACACCATCACTTTCAGATTATGATTTAATGCATTGATATTCTTATAATTTAATAATCTTTTAACTTTCGCACACCATCCATTTCTTTTATTTTTTCTAGTGCTTTTGCTTCAATTTGACGAATTCTTTCACGAGTTACTCCAAATTCTTGACCAACCTCTTCCAAAGTATGAGTAACACCATCACCAAGTCCAAATCTCATTTCAAGTATTTTTTGCTCACGTGGAGACAATTTAGTAATAACATCTTGTACATAGTCGTGCAAAACTTCAAGACCAGCAGCTCTATCTGGTGAAACATTTTTAGTATCTTCAATAAAATCTTGAAGAGAAGTATCATCATCATCGTCACCTACCGACACTTCAAGTGAAACTGTATCTTGAGAAATTTTCATTATATGTTTAACCTTTGAAAGTTCCTCTCCCATTTCGGCAGATAATTCTTCTGGAGTTGGATCACGTCCAAGATCTTGCATTAAACGCCTATGAATTTGTTGAAAACGATTAATTGTTTCCACCATGTGAACAGGAATTCTAATTGTACGGGATTGATCTGCAAGAGCACGAGTAATAGCTTGTCTTATCCACCAAGTGGCATATGTTGAGAATTTATACCCACGTCTGTAATCAAACTTTTTAACGGCTCGAAATAAACCAATGTTCCCTTCTTGAATCAAATCAAGAAGTGACAAAGACTTACCAACAAACTTTTTAGCAATAGAAACAACAAGTCTTAAATTTGAAGATATCAATTTTTGTTCAGAAGCTTTATTACCTCTTTCTTTTCCTTTTGCAAGCATAACTTCTTCTTCACCAGTTAAAAGAGGAATTTTACCAATTTCACGCAAATACATTTGGATTGAATCAGCAGAAATATCACCTAAATCAAACGGAGAATCCATATCAGGTTGTTCTCCTTGCAAACCACGCAATAATTCTTTATTTGAATTTGTTGCACCAAGCATATTACCTTGCACTTCTACTGCAGAAACTCCATTTTTTTCTAAAACTTCTAAAAATCCTTCATATAAATCCAAATAATATTCTGGATGCTTAAAAAGAGCCAAAACTTCTATTTCAGTTATAAATCCTCTGACTCTGCCTTTGTCTACTAAAATTCTGATCTGTTCTGTTGTTGGTGCTATCCAATCCACAGGAACAATCTCTCTTTTAGGTTGTTTTTTAAAAGTCTTTTTTGGTTGTTTTTTTACAACTACTTTTTTTTGTTTTGCAATTTTTGTTTTAGACTTTACAGATTTTACTGTAGTCTTTTTGATTGCTTTTTTAGCAACTTTTTTTGGTTGTCTTTTAATTACTTTTTTTTCTACTTTTTTAGTAGATTTTTTAACTGCTTTTTTTGGTTTTGCAGTTGTTGTTTTAGACTTTACAGACTTTGCTGTAGTCTTTTTAACTTTTGTTTTTAAACGCGTGGTGCGCGCTTTTTTTGGTTTTGCAGTTGTTTTAGCAACTGACTTCTTAGTTGTAGCACGCTTTTTTGCGGGCATAACTTATATTTAAAAATAAAAATGTTTTTTTACTAAAGATTTGCTATTTCAGCAAAAATATTATTTGCCTTTTCCTTATCGCCTATTGATTCTGCTTTTTTAAGTTGCATATTCAATTCCTCTCGACGAAATTTATTCCATTCATTTTTAATCTGATTAGCTAAAAATTCTATTTCTTCTTTTAATTCAATACTACTCAAACCTTCAAAATCTCTATCTGCTTTTAATACCAAAATATCGATTAGGTTTACAACTAACCCATCTTTAAAATTTTCTCGCAAGCTATCAGCACTTAATACTTTTGTATTATTATACTCTTTATTTATAAATTCGTAAAGCTTTACATACTCAGTATTAACAAAATAATCTGATTTTAATAATTTTTCTACAATTTTATATAACTCTGGAGATTTAGCCAAAAGTGACCAAAAACGAGTATTTGTAAGCTGTAATTTATTTGGAACTATTTTTTTAGATTTTTCTTGAATTTTTTGAGTAGTAACAGAAAACTTAATCTTGGTTTTTGTATTATTTTTTATATTTTGCATTTCTTCTTTTAAAATATCCATACTTATTCCAGCTCTATCTGACAGTTTTTTAATATATTCATCTCTTTCAACTGGATATGGAATTTTAATAATTTCTTCTAAAAGCTCGGTGGCAATTAATTGCTTTTCTTTTGGATCATTTGAATTATATTTACCAAACACTTTAGAAAAATACCATTCCATTACTCCATTTGCATTTTTAACTGCAGAAAACCAAACTTGTTTATCTTTTTGAATACACTCGTCTGCATCTTTACCTTTTCCTTCTGGAATTTGAATAATTTTAACATTCATACCTTCCTTAATTGCCATTCCTATTCCACGCTTTGAAGCCTTTTCTCCAGCTTCATCTGAGTCAAAAGCAAAAGCAATATTTTTTGTATAACGTTTTATTAATTTTATTTGATCTTCTGTTAAAGCTGTACCAGATGACGCAACTACATTTATCATTTCCACTTGATGACAAGATATTACATCCATCTGTCCTTCTACCACGACTGCTAAATCATTTTTCCTAATTTCTTGACGAGCAAAATTTAACCCATAAAGCACTCGGGATTTATCAAACACAATAGTTTCTGGAGTATTAACATATTTACCACCCGCTTCTTTATTGTCAATAAGTTGACGACCTGTAAAACCAACAACATTTCCATGTATATTCCAAATAGGAAACATTATTCTTCCACGAAAACGATCATAAAAACCTTGCCCAGAAGATATATTTGCATTATCTTTTTTGATAGTTATTCCAGCCGAAACCATATCATCAATCCCCTTTCCTTTTTTAATCAAATAATCTGTTAAAAGTTTCCATTGTTCCGGAACAAAACCAACCTTAAAAGTTTCCATCATTTTTTTACTCAATCCTCTTTTTTCTAAATAATCTCTTGCATCTTTTGAAACAGGCATTTCAATCAAAAATCTATGAAAAAAATTAGTAGCCATGTCATTAATTTCGTAGATTCTATTTTTTTTATTTTTATTTATTTCTGGTTTGTAGTTTGTTAATTCAACTCCAGCACGATCAGCTAAAATTTTTAAAGCTTCGCTAAATTCAATTCCTTCAATTTCTTGTAAAAAAGAGAGTATATCTCCACCTTTCGAGCAACCAAAACAATGCCAAATTTGTTTTTCTGGATGAACCATAAAAGACGCAGATTTTTCACTATGAAATGGGCAACATCCTTTCCAGTTTGCTCCAGCCTTTTTTAGTTGTACATATTCACCAATGAACTCGGCAATATCTATTTTATCTTTGATGAGTTGAATATCAGACATACTTTAGTTAAAAGTCGAAAGTTATAAAGTAAAGGTATCATTTTTAGCTGTAAAAAGCAACTTGCAGGATTATCATTATATCAATCACTATAAATTAATAACCGATCAACTTACTTTTTTAGTCATCCAAAAAAGCAAAGAGTATCTTATTTCCAATACCTTCCTTCTTTTAACATTTTACGCTTCCAATTAAAAAAATCTATAAATTCACAAGCAGTTAACGGAGATGAAGAATCAATAGTATAATCTTTTTCTTCACAACGTGCACCAGCAATCACCCCAACAGTTTCTTTAAACTCACACTTTTCTCCTTCGCATACCTCTTCACTTATATTAAAACCCATTTCATGCATTCCAAGCAAACTTGGAATATTTTGCCTTTTATCAAAAATAGAGTACCCATCAAAAGAATTACGAATATTTACATCAAACATATGCAATAATGTAGGTGTAAAATCAAGCCCATTTGACCTGGTGTCAACAATATTAGGTAAAACACTGTCTGGCACATACATCATAAACATATTTTTATCATAAAAAGAAAGTGCATGATGTTTCTCTTCAAAATATTTATTATTCATTGCTTGCGGAAAAATTGCGTGATCAGCGACTGCGATTACAATAGTATTATCTTTTAATTTACTTTTCTCAAATTCTTCCCAAAATTTTAAAAATGCATCGTCTGAAGTGTGTACAGAATTTAAAACTAAATTTTTACCATCTTCATAATAAACCATATCTTTTGCTAAATCATACGGAGGATGATTGTCAACAGTTGAAAGCATTACAAGCCAAGGATCTTCAACTTCCTCTTTCATAAAATTATCTTGCACAAGCGGGTAAAGTTGGTGATCTGAATAACCCCAAGACAATGGTTCATCACTGGTTAAATTTGCAAGTTCATCAAGCCCCCATATTTCGTCAACACCCATGGAAGCAAAAATAGTATCTTTGTGAGCGAAGTCTTTTTTAACAGCAGTAACATATTTAATATCTTTATACCCTAACTCTTTTTTTAATACTTCTGGCAAACAAAGTAAATTATGTGCTCTAAATTTATTTTCTTTTTGGATTTCTTCATGTCCTGTTGGAGGTAAAAATGAACACAGTTGAGAAATAAGACCAGTAATTGTTGGCGTTGACGCATTAAAATAATTATTAAAAACAGTTGTATTCTTATTTTCAGACATTTTTTTAAGCCCTGGAGTAATACCTTCAAACTCATCGTTGTAAACATCGGTTAAACGAGCAGAAAATGATTCAAAAAATACAATAAAAATATTAGGAGGATTATTTTTAAATTTTTCTGGTAATAAATTTTTATATTCTTCAAAAATAAATTCTTTTTCATTAACTTTATAGTTTTCTATATTATAAAAAAAACCAAATTTTTCTAACTTTTTTAAAACAACTTCTGATAACTCTTCTTTTACAACCCCACCAGTAAAATATGTATAAAAACTCTTAGAAATTACATACTCTGGAGTTGTCCAAAAAGATGACAGCCCTAGAATAGAAAAAATTGCGATTGTAAAAATTGTAAAATTATAATAATGCCAATGACGTTTAGGAGTTAACTTATGAGCCCGTACGACATATTTTAAAACAAAAATAAATAAAATTGATAAAAATAAAAAAGCCAAAGAAGATAAATACGTAATATTATTCCAAAAAACTTGACCAACCCCACTACCCACATGAGAAAAAATTGTTGGATTAAAATAATAACCAGTCCAATAAAGTGAAGCAAAATTTGGAGCCCAAACAAAGAGATTAAAAATAAACAAAGCAGTCCAAAAACCAAAAAACATATAACGCCAAAATGACTTTAAAGTCCAATACAAAAACCCAGAGAAAGCAAAGCCGGCTAGCCAAAAACTCGTCATTGCCCAACTTCTAAACAATACTATATTAAAATAATTATATGACCCATCCAAAATATAATATTTAAATGAAAGATGTTGCAAAAAAGCATTTATTAAAAACAAAAAGATTGTAAATAAAAATACTACTCTATTTACTGTTAGCCATAAAAATGCTGTCGGATGACGTGACAAATGCACCTGAAAACGCCAAAAAAATAAAAGTAAAATAAATAAGAAATAAACTAAACTCAAAATTTGGTTACGAGAAAAAAACACTAAAAAAAATAGAGAGAAGAAAAAATAAAGTTCGTTAATCGAATTAAAAAAATCTTTTTGCCAAAAGCCTATTCTACCAAATTTCTTAACTAATTTTTGATAAATTATTTTAAAAATTTCAAAACCAACAATCGCAATAAACCACATTACTATAGATGCTAAGACAAAACTAAAATGAGGACTGTGAGGAAAATGATACCAATTCCAACCACCTACAATAAAAAATCCACCTATAATATTATAAATTATAGGCAGTATTTTTTTGATTATTTTTTGTTTTTTTTTAAACACAAATTATTCTATATTTTATATTCTTTATTATCTCTTGTATCACGTCTTTCTTGTTTAGCAATCTCCTCAACTTTTTCTTTACGTTTTTTTAACTCTTCTGCTAAATGATCAGATACTTTATCAATTGCTTTATACATATTTGGTTCATCTTTAGAAACAAACAAATCTGGACCAGGAATTTCTAATTTACATTCACAAAAATAAACATCACCTTTGTTATGATGTCCATCTTTTGATATCAAAACTTCGGCACGAATAATTTTATCGAAAAACTTATCAAGACTACCAAATTTTTTATCTGCATAATCTTTTATTGAATCTGTTAATTCGAAATTTTTTGATGTTAAAATTACTTGCATATATTTAATTAATAATTAAATTATTATTTGAACTTCCTCCTCAAGTTCTATACCATATTTATTATACACTCTTACTCTGATGTCTTCAACAAGGTCTAAAACATCTTTTTGACTAGCTTTATTAAAATTAACTAGAAAATTTGCATGTTCGTCCGACACCTTAGCACCGCCAATTTCAACACCTCTCATTTTTACTTCGTCCACTAACCAACCAGCAGCAATTTTGTTTATTTCTAAAAATTTTGAAGGAAGTATATTCGTGTCTTTTTTCCAAATAGACAATGGTAAATTCTTAAAAAAACTTCCTGCTGACGGATATGGAGCAAAACGATCACCTCTATATTTTAAATATTCTTGAACTTGAGACATTATTTCCTGCTTATCTCCTTTTTTCAATTTTAAAATAACCGACAAAATTACATCGTTATTATTTTTAAATATTGATTCACGATAGCCAAATTCACAATCTTGTTTTTTAAGTTCAAAAATTTCTCCGTCACGATAAATTTTAACACTTTCCAAATTATTAGAAATAGACTCCCCAAAAGCACCAGCATTACCCCTTACTGCTCCACCAATTGTACCAGGAATACCAGCGCCCCATTGCATTCCAGATAAACTATCTAGAGAAGCCTTATTAACCACTTCTGCCAAAGAAACTCCTGCTTCAACTTCCATAATATTATCTACAACCTTAATTTCCTTAGTTTTAATTTTTATAACTACCCCTTCATATGCTTCATCTTTCCACAACAAATTACTTCCACCGCCTAAAATAAAGTATTCTTTTCCCTCATCTCTCAAAAAATCCAATAATTTTACCAAATTATCGGTAGTTTCCACCTCAATTAAAGCAAAAACAAGACCACCAATCCGAAAAGTAGTCTGTTTATCCATTGTCTTGTTTAGACGGACTTTGCCAAATTCTTTTAATTTTTTATACATTTGCATATTTAAAACTGTCTTTATTTTTCTATCATTTAAATTATATCACAACTGTTTTTTAAATCAACAAAAAAGCCCCGTCCAAATTAATGAACGGGGCTGATACAAAGGCTGGTATTAGAGGATAGAATCGTCGTCCTCAGCTTCTGGCAAGTCTACAACGATTTTATAAATTTTGCCAGATTTGGTGGAGGCAAAAAATACCTCATGCTTAATGAGAGGGCTATGAGCCTTGGTCAAGCTCACGAATTCCTCTTCGGCGCACACTAATGTCCTTGGACCTTTGACATTATCCATGTCAAAGCCGTAATAGACCACGGTTTTATCTTGGAGAAAATAAATTCTATCATCCTCCCCAAAAATCGGATTTATCAGAGGAAAATTCTCCTGAGAAAAATCCTTAAAGGTACGCTCTACGCCCTCTTCTTCGGTGTATTTTATACACTGAAAAAAGTACATTGAGCCCTCTTGATTTGGATTTGTCTCCAAATGGGAAAAACAAACTTCGTCTTTCCCGGAAACCTTAGAAAATTCTCCAAAAAAGTTTTCAGCGTACACATAATCAACAACCTCTTGATCTTGCACACTGAAAATCTTTATGTAATCTCCATCTCTGAAGACTATTTTATCAGAATTCATTTTTGTCAAACCCTGATAAAAAGAAGCCTTTCCTTCTTGAAAAGAAAAGACTTCTTCTCCTGTTTCTTGGTTGAAACAGGAAATCTTTTCTCCACCGACGCAGAAATTTTCCCCTAATAAAACTGGGGGCGAGTCAATATCGATCATTTGATCGACTTCTACTTTCCATTCTAATTCGCCTTTATAATCGAACTTATAAAGACTTTTTCTGCCAGAAAAGTAAACACTCCTGCGACTGGCAGAAACTGTAGGGAAAGAAATTTCCCCAAAATCTTTAATAATCATTTCTGTATTGCCGTTGCCAGCAATACTCCAAATTTTATTGTCCTCGGTTTTAAAAACCCGAGAATTGCAAAAACCGTCCAGGATTTCTCCTCTAATTTGACCGGTCAGATTGGTCTCCCAATCCAACTCTTTATATCCTTCGGTGCGCGAAATTTTTGCAAACCACGCATCGTTAGGATACCCAGGATTGTATTTAGGAGTGAGATACAAATCTACTCCCATACCTACTACCCTTGCTTCTGGAGACGACTCTAAAAGAAATACCACTTTAGAGTCATCGCTCTTGTGAGCAATGCCTTCTGGACAGGAAGAAGCATAAGATTCTTCTTCGACTTGCTCAACTTCCTCAACTTCTTCTTCCCCCATCTCGATATCACCATCACCGTCTACTTCAATGATAGTGAAGTCAGGCCCGACGCAATTCATTGCGCCACGACCCTTGAGAGCTTTTTGAACGGGATTTCGCCATTCAGAGGAGAGAAACTCCTCTCTTGTCATTTCTAAAGCCCGAAATTCTTGAGCTTTTTTTTGACATTCTAACCATTGTCCTTGAGACTTCAGGTTATCTGGATCCACATCTTTAAGCAAATAACAACCGGCTCTATCAAGGGCAGATTCCATATCCACTCCTAAGAGCGTCGGACAAGAACATCCGAATTCCGCACAGGGGTTCTCTGACGCCTTGTCAATAGCGTCGTTGATCATTCCGCAGCCTTCGAAAACGAAGGTTGCAACCAAAACCACAATTACCATCAATACCAATGTTTTCTTCATTTTCTTTCTCCTTTCCCGCAGCTGGCGAGAATAAAATTTTGCCTTTGTATTTTAATCCAAACAAGCTGAGCCTGCTTAGATATTGTCAATGAACAAAACTATTATCTACCTGCAATAAATCGCAGTTTTTTTCATTAATCTAATAGATTACTATAGCATATTTTTGAGGTTTTGTCAAGTTATTAAGCAAGTTTTTCTTTGACTTTTGACATTAATTATGCTAAAGTTATCTACGCTATGAATGTTAATTTATTATCAAAAATAGAGAAAAAAATAGGCCAAAATAGGCTTTTTTATGTTTGCCGAGATATTGAACGAGCTGAAACCTTATTAAATTTATGTACCAAACTAACCACCAGAACAAAAAACCCAAATAACACTAATTTGATAAAAATCATTACCAACAAATCACCCAGGTCTACAGAATTAAAAAGAAAACATAAAGACCATATTATTATAATTGAAAGCAAAAAGAAATTAGATACTTGGGAAATCCTAAAGCAAATCCAAGAAAACAATCTGATAAAACAAAATGATTTTGTAATGGTGTTTAAAAATACAAAACACATAGAAAAAATGATTCAAAAAAATGGATGGAAATTGATTAATCCTTCTGCCAAAATTGCCAGCACTGCAGAAGAAAAATTATCCCAAATTAATTGGCTTGGAAAAATAAAAAGTTATCTTCCTGGCTATGATATTAAAGAAGTTAAAAATATAAAATTTATCGGAAAAAAATTTATTATCCAATTTAATTATTCGCATACTGGTTCAGGAACTATTTTGATAGAATCTGACAAACAATTAAAAGACTTACAACAAAAATTTCCAAACCGATTAGCTCGAATTGCAAAATATATTAAAGGACCTTTAATCACAAATAACAACATTATTTGGGATAACAAAATTTTAACAGGAAATATATCTTACCAAATCACAGGTCTTCTTCCTTTTACAGATAAAAAATTTGCCACATTTGGTAATGATTGGAAATTAGGCAGTGAGCTACTTACTGAAAAACAAATAGCTGAATATAACAAAATAGTTGAAGCTGTTGGGCAAAATTTTATTAAAGATAATTGGAAAGGTCTTTTTGGAATAGATGTTGTAATGGAAGAAAAAACAGGAAAATTATATCTACTCGAAATTAATGCTCGTCAACCAGCATCAACTAGTTGTGAATCATGGCTTCAAGTTCAAGAAAACCTAAAACAAGTTCAGAGCCTGCCCTCAACTCAATTGGGGGATGACAAATTTTTAACTACTTTCGAAGCTCACCTTGCATCACTACTTGAAATCCCATATACAAATGAAAAACTAATAAAAATAGATAATGGTGCACAAGTCATTCAACGAGTAACTAGTAAAACTAAAAAAATAACAGCAGGTAAAGTTACAAAACTAAAACAAATATTTAATATTATTAAATATAACAATAAAAAAGACGGATCTGATTTAGTTAGAATTCAAAGTGAAAAAGGATTGATGAGCAAACATAACCAATTTAATAATTTAGGCAAAGAGATAATTAAAACAATCATTAAAATATAAATTAAAAACTAAAAACCATGCTATCAAAAAATGCAAAAAAAATAATAAATAATTATTTAAGTTTACCTTTTAAAAATAAAGGGGGCGTTCAATGCCCTTATTTTAACAATGCCAGATCAAAACAGCGAGGACAACTTCGATCTTTAGTTGGCAAGGGTACTCCAAAGGAAATTATTGAAGAAGTAGAAATTCTAACGAAACAATACGGAATTAATTTAGAAAATTTAAATACAGAAGAGATCAAGAAATTTTTAGTAGAACACAACCTTGGAATAGAATGCTCTGGTTTTATAACAAATGTTTTACAACAACATTACCTAGAAAAAGATAAAATAAATTTAATAAAAAAAATTTTTATTCCAACAAAAAATTTCTTCAGAAAAATAATAGTAAGTTTTCGAAAAATAGAAAACATAAATGTAAAAGCACTAGCTAATCCAAAAAATAGCATTTTAGTTAAAGATTGGAAAAAAGTTCAAGCTGGAGATTTAATAATAATGCTTCAGACTGGACCAAATAACACTCGTGACCATATTATTTTAATAACAGGAAATGAATTAAGTATAATAAAATATGTTCATGCAAGACAATGGTCTAGCGAGGGAAAATATCATCACGGTGTTCAAACTGGAGAAATCAAAGTTACAAATCCACAAAAAAATTTATTAAATCAAACTTGGACAGAAAAAGAAAAACAAGGAGAAAACAATGAAACTTTTATGGAAGCGAAAAATGCTAAAATTTTAGAAATACGCAGAATTAAAATAAATTAATTTTAAAAAAATGTTTGAAATAAATTCAATGATTGAAGCTTGTTCACCATTCTCTGTCCATCTTTTGAGGCAAGCTTTTATTTTTACCATGGCGGCCACTGTAGGCGCTTTTTTATGGGCTCCTTTTTTAACAAAAATTTTATATAAATATAAAATAACTCGTCGCTCAGAATTTGATTTTACACTCCGCGGAGAAAGAAGAAAAAAAACTGGTACACCAATTATGGGCGGACTTTTAATCATTATCACTGTTACTGTTATCACAGTACTTTTTAATTGGAGCAGAGAGTATACTTATGTACCTATTGGTGCCATGGGAATTGCTGCATTACTTGGAGCAGCCGATGATTTACTTAATATTTTTGGTAAAAAACGTCGTATTAAAAAGCTATCTCACATAATTAAATTATCTCATGTACACAAAGTTTGGTACATAAGATTGTGGTATAAACTAACTATTCCTTGGGCAGCTTTTAGACGATTTGTTGGAATGTTCGGATCCCACCCAGGAAAAGGGATACTTGTTCACGAAAAATTATTCTTTCAAGGATTGGCCGGAGCAATTGTTGCTTGGTGGATATATTTTAAATTAGGAAGTCATTGGCACAGCATTTGGATTCCATTTGATGGTCAAATTCATCTTGGATGGCTTATTATTCCACTAGTAATATTTTTTGTAGCCTTTACTGCTAACGCAGTTAATTTTGCCGATGGATTAGACGGGCTCGCAGGCGGAAGTTTAATTGCTTCATTCTCTGGCCTTGCTTTAATCTCTTGGGCAGAAGGACGACCTGCATTTACACTTCTTAATGCAACAGTAGCAGGAGCCTTACTTGCTTATACATATTTTAATATAAAACCAGCTAGGTTTCAGATGGGAGATGTTGGATCACTAGGCCTTGGAACGCTTCTGGCAGTTAACGCAATTGCGATTAATAAAACAATGCTTATCCCAATCCTTGGATTTATATTTTATATCGAAATTTTTTCTGTAATAATTCAAGTAATCAGTAAACGTTTACTCGGAAAAAGATTTTTTAAGATGGCTCCACTTCATCATCATTTTGAATTTAGAGGTTGGAGTGAAGAAAAAATTGTAATGAGATTTTGGATTATTAATGTATTCTTTGTTATTGTTGGTGTTTGGATGGCACTTTACTAACAACTGTCATCCCAAGCGCAACGAAGTGGAGTCGAGAGATTCCTTAAAATAAAAATATGCATGATTATTTAAAGTGGGAAGAAAAAACTACCACTGACTTATCAGATGAAAATATAAACAAGCTCTACAACGAGGGTTTTGTTTTTACACGCAAAAATAAAGGAGTGATGAATCAAACAAGAAGCGTAAGAATTGATTTAGATAAATTTGAATTATCTTCTGAAAATAGAAGAATCATCAAAAAAACAGAAGGATTAAATTTAGAAATTAAATCTATTCCCTATTCTGATTATTCTTGGCAAATTGGCAAACTAGGAAAAGATTTTTATGAAACAAAATTTGGTAAAAATACTTTTTCAGCAAATAAAATAAAAGAACTTTTAACTAACGAGGAAAAAAGTAATTTTAATAAACTTTTCACATACACCGCTGTCATTCCGACCGAAATGAACGAAGCAAATGAAGTGGAGGAATCTCTTGGAATTACAAAAAGGGATCCCTCGACTCCACTTCGTTGCGCTCGGGATAACAACGAGGGCAGTACCAAACAAATAGGTTATTGCGTCTGCAAAGAAACTCACGATATCCTACATTATTCATATCCGTTTTATAAACTAGATACAAACAATCCAAATACTGGCATGGGAATGATGACGCGAGCAGTAATTTGGGCAAAAGAAAATAATAAAAAATATATTTATCTTGGCAGCGCATCAAGCACAAAATCTTTATACAAATTTCAGTTTAAAGGAATAGAATGGTTTGATGAAAAAAATTGGACAAATAATATAAAAAAAATAAAAGAGATTTTAAAATAAAAAATGAGCGCCCAATGAACACTCATTTTAAAAAATTTAGTTTATAGACTTCTTTTCACGACATAAGCCTATAAATAACTACAACCTCCCTACCTTTCACTAGTTCTTCTTCTTCCCCTAATTCTTCACCTTCCTTTACAATAAAAATGGTCTCTTCTAAAAATAAATTAGAATCAAAATTCTGAAGCAATCTTAAAAGATTCTTTTTCCAAAAAGGAATTTCTACATACGCAAGGTTCACGCTGCTAATCCTGTTTTTATTTATTAAAGGAAATAAAACTCTCTTTGTAAAAAGAGGTACACCTTTCTTTGTAAAAAGAAGCGGAGTTTTTATTATAGAAAAAAATACAGGCTTAAGATCATATATTTCTGAATCAAAAGGATATCCCCTAAGATAATCAAAAACAACAGGTTCATCACCATGATACCTCTGTTTTATACATTCTCCATACCTAACAGAAGCCCATTTTTCTAATCTCCACGAATTTAAATGTCTACTCCACAAAGGAAGGTATAACTCAAGCCCCTTGCATTCTCCTATAATCACCAATATAAACACTACAGTAGTATAAGGCACGGACACTATTTGTACTATCAAAAGAATAAAAAGAAAAATTGGACTTATAAACAAAATAAATAAAATCTTTACTATCCAAAAAGAAATAAACCATTTGAAACAATTTCTTACTTTACAAGCCAAACTTTTCAAAATTTCCATTTTTCTCTCCATTTTCTAGACAAACCTGTCTATTGTTATTATATCATCAACTACGGACCACTACAGCCCTTTTTAAATAATATAAATATTACAATATTTTCAAAGAACTACGCTACTAAAACCATACTACTTTTACTTATCTATGTCAAATACCTATGTTCAGGTTAAAAAAACTTATTTTATTAAAATAAATGTTCAACTAAAATAAAAAAACGGGCACAAAATTTAATTTGTACCCATTAAAATCCTTTGAGGGCTCTTCTAATCAGTGGTTTTCCTCTTTCTTCGTAGAATAGAAAAACCTCCACTGTCAAAAAATAAAAACCCAATCAAGAAACCAGCTCCAGCCCCCACCATTCTAAGAATGATAAGAAGCACACCTTTGTAACTGGCAAAAAAATCTGGCCATATCATGCTACCCCCCACCTTGATCTCTTTTAACACCCACATCTGGACGTAAAGCTCAGGAAGACAAACCATTCCAAAAACAAAAAGATAAAAAATCTCTTCGAAATGGTACCGTTCCTCCTTTTCTTTTTGATTTTTCATTTCTCCAAAATACTTCCCCAACTTTTCTACGTTCCTCTTTTCTTTTGCTAAACGCAGAAACGATGCCAAAGGTACCACTGGCAAACAAACCAGGAAGGCCCATCCAAGACTTAACACATAAGTCTTGTAAACTAACAGAAACTCCTTTAAAAAACCCACTCCTTCATTGTGAGCCAACCATTCCAAAAAATTGACGACGAGATTTTCCATTATATTTCAACCTTTCTTATTTCAATTTCAATTTCAAAGAACTTTTAACTAAAAACTATATCACATTTTCTTGCTTTTGTCAAGTAATTATGCTAAAATTAGCTTATTATAAGCTAAAAAAATGAATAACAACCAAAAACACGTACACTTTATCGGAATTTGTGGAGTTGCAATGTCTGCTCTCGCTATTTTGATGCAAAAAAAAGGATGGAAAGTTACAGGATCTGACAAAGGATTTTACCCACCGATTTCTACTCATTTACTCAAAAATAAAATAGAATTTTATCCAGGGTGGCACATAGACAAAATAGGAAAGCCAGATTTAGTCGTAGTTGGAAATGTTGCTGGAAGCACTAATCCAGAATTTTTATTTATACAAGAAAATAATATTCCATATGTTTCATATCCAGAATTAATTGCTCAAGAACTTTTAAAAGAAAATAATATTGTAATAGCTGGAACATATGGAAAAACCTCTTGTACTTGCCTATTATCTTGGATATTAAAAAAATCAAATTACAAACCATCATATATGTTTGGGGGACTATCCAACAACCTTGAACTGTCAGCCGATGACTTAGGTGGACAATATAGCGTTTTAGAAGGCGATGAATATAAAACCTCTAGATGGGACAAAAAAGCCAAGTTCTTCTCTTACAAACCAACTCATCTACTTTTAACCGCCGTTAAGTGGGATCATGCGGATGTTTATAAAACAGAACAATCATATTTTAATGCTTTTGAAAAATTAGTAAAAATGGTTCCAAAAGAAGGTTTGATTGTTGCGAGTGAGAATGTATTGCCAGAGATCCTGAAACAAGTTCAGGATGACAGTGAGTGTGTTCAAAATGACACAAAAATTATTACTTATGGAAAAAATGATAATTGTGATTACCAATATTCAAACGTAGAATCAACACAAACAGGTTTAAAATTAACAATTAAACATAAAAATCAAACTTATAATATAAAAACTCCAATTTTAGGAGATTTTCAAGCGGAAAATGTTTGCGGATCTTTTACTATGGCTCACCAAATTGGAATTAAAACCGAATTAATTACTGAATTAATTACTGAATTCAAAGGAATAAAAAGACGCCTAGAAATTAAAGGAAAAACAAAAAACAATGTTGTTGTAATTGACGACATTGCCCACTCTCCAGACAAAGCGAAATCAGTTCTTGAAACTTTAAAAAATATTTATACAGGAAAAATCACTTGTGTTTTTGAACCAAATACTGGCAATAGAAATATAGAATCGATTCCATCGTATGACAACGCATTTAAAAGTGCAGATGAAGTAGTAATTCCAAAATTAACAAAAGTAAAAATAAAAAATGGTGATCCAAACCCTCCGTTTGATGGCGAAAAATTAACAGAGATAATTTCCAAAATCCATTCAAACACAAAATATATTGAAAATGATGAAAAATTATTAAAATATTTAACGAGCAATACTTCCAAAGGAGATGTGATTGTATTTTGTGGAAGTCATAGTTTTCGCGGGATGATTGATGAATTAATAAAACAACCACAATGTCATTCCCTCGAAGGCGGGAATCTAAAAAGTGGAATAATTATTCTGGATCCCCGCCTGCGCGAGGATGACAACTTAATATAAAGTAGTATTTTTATGAAAATTCCTAAACAAGCTAAAAAAGTATTTTCAGGTGAAATCTATGACACTTATCATTGGCAACAAAAATTATTTAATGGGGAAAAAACCACTTTTGAAATGCTTAAACGTCCTAATACAGTTCTAACCATTTCCACAAAAAATGATAAGATAATTATAGCTCGAGAAGAACAACCGATGAAAAAAAGTCCTCATACTCTTTTTGGTGGTAGACAAGAAAAAGGAGAAACTCCTCTACAAGGAGCAAAAAGAGAATTCTTAGAAGAATCAGGAATGATATCAAATGACTGGAAACTTTTGCACTCTTACCAACCACTCTCAAAAATAGATTGGACAATATTTTATTTTATTGCTCGTGATTGTAAAAAAATTCAAAACCCAAAACTTGACCCAGGAGAAAAAATAAAACCTATCGAATTAAATTTTGATAAATTTATAAAAGTTATGACTACTGACATTACTCATAGTCATTGGTTAGGTTTTTATTTATTAAAACTAAAATCAGAGAACAAACTTGAAGAATTTAAAAATAGATTATTTAAAAAATAATAGCTAAATCACACACACCGTTTAACCAATCGCCTGGGTCTGGGCGTTGAAAATTTTTAGCAATAATTTACATGCGAAATTGAATGTCCCACAGGGAAAACTCACTCTAGCGAAGCGATTTGTGAGTTTTAGTGAGGTGAGTGTGTAAATTTTCTAAAAGTTTGATAGCCCAGCGGGTTTTGTTACTTTTGCACGTGCAAAAGTAAAAAGAAAGAATGATACTTTAAGAGATCTCTCCACTTCGGTCGAGATGACAACGAATAGCGAGAAAAATTATAACTAAAAAAAGAAATACTGATTTAAATCAGTATTTAAATCAGTATTTCTTTTTTTAGTTATTCTATTCTATTTTCCTTCATCAACTATTTCTGATTTTATAATACCTTTTTCAATAGATTCAACCATCAAAGTTATACCACAATGATTACATTCAACAATATGTTCCACTTCTAAATTTGGATAAGCACTTAAATCTACTTCATTTTTACATTCTGGACAAATTAATTGCATAGTGTTAATATTTCTTTAAAGATTAGACAAAAATATTTTATCTTCGCTTGTTCGGTTATAAAAAAAGCTTTATTTCACTACGCTTTTTTTACAACTCTCACTTCACTAGATAATAAACATTATAATATAAATAGTTTTATTAGTCAATCAACAAGACTCTTATGATAATAACCCCACAATTTCAAGCATCGAAATTAGCCCAAACAATCGGTCTTAAAGTACCTCTTTATATTAAACGTGAAGATTTACACCCCCTTGGATCTCACAAAGGAAGATCCATTCCCAATATGATCGAAAAATATATTAATAACGGAATTAAAAATTTTGTAATTTCTTCTTCTGGCAACGCAGCTTTAGCTGCAACTTTAGTTATTAAAAACTATAACGAAAAACACCCAAATAATAAAATAAATTTAAAAATATTTGTAGGCAATAGTATTCCACGCCATAAATTAAAAAATATTACAGATACAATTAAAACAAAAGAAATAACAATTGAACAAATTAAAAATCCAAAACAAACAGCTTTTCAAATAGAAAAAGATAATACTGACAAAAATGGCAACGTAACAACAAAATTTTTACGACAATCAACAGATGAAAATGCATTACTTGGATATTTTGAACTCGCTGAAGAATTGGCAACCATTAAAGACTTGGACGCAGTTTTCATACCAACTTCAAGTGCTACTACAGCTGTTGGTCTTCATGAAGGATTTAAAAAAATAGGAATTAATCCACAAATTCACATCATACAAACCGACTCATGCTCCACAATTTCTAAAAATTTTTATGATAATGTTCCTTCTCCCCCTTCTATTCCATCACTTGCATCGGCCATAGTTGATAATGTTGGACACCGCACAAAAGATATAATAAATATAATAAAAAAAAGCCATGGAATGGCTTGGATTGCTGATAATAACGAAATAAGAGAATCAATTCGAGCTATCAAACAAACTACAAATTTAGACATTTCTCCAAACAGTGCTCTTTCACTTGTCGGACTTGCTAAAGCATTAAAATTAAATTGGAAATTTAAAGGACCAGTTGCAATACTTTTTACAGGTAACTAATCTCTTTCTAGAAGCACAACTTCATCACGACTATCAAAATTAACATCTGTTGAATACAAAGCTCTGTATTTACCCATTGGAAATTGTGAAGGTAAAAATTCTGTTTCACTACCATCATTATAATCTATAATTTTAACAGATTTTTTTCCCAATTTATCTGTTACTATAATTTTTTCATACTTAGAACCATCAATTTTACCGACAGCTACTTCTATATTACCTCGAAAACTTTTACCAAATGGGTAAAATGTTTTTTTGAGTTTATTTAAATTATAATCAAACACCATAACTTTACCATCTCCAGTTCCAAGTACAACTTCACCCCAAAAATCACTCTGATCGACATTTCCAATTGCAACCGTAAACCCTTGATTATATTCTTTACCGAGTGGATAAAATTTATTTTTCAAAATTTTTCCATGATAATTAAGCAAAATAACTTCATTTCCATAGCTTGGAGCAATAACTATTTGATCTACACTTGCGCCATATAAACTACCAAGTACAATATTTATATCGCCCCTAAAACCACCACCAAAAGGATAATAGCTAAACCATTTTCCACCTTCTGAATTAAAAATTTCCATTTTATAACCTTTAATTAAAATCAATTCTTGACCTGGTTTACCATCAATATTTCCTCTGAAAACTTTTGTACCACCAAGATAATCACCATCATAAGCAAAATAAGCATTTCTAACACGACTACCATATGAATCATAAAATCTTAAAAAGTCACCATTTTTAAAAGGAATATCCGAAACTGCTTGGGTAGTTTTAAGCATTAAAATTCCATCTTTAGAAGGAATATTTACACTGTCAACAATCGAACCATCATTTACTTTTGTGTCTTGTGTTCCTAAAAGTTTTTCATATTCTGCTCCCAACTCAATCTTTTCTACGCTTGTACCAGAATTAACAATCGCAATTCCTCTGTCAAACTCTCTCCACCACAAACCTTCTTCAAAATTACTATTTTTTGATTCAGCTATACCAACCGAACTACCCAAATCTATTCCATATTCATCATACCACCACAACTGACCATGACTTTGATCTCCGTAGTCATATGAAAAATAAATATTATCAAGCAATAAACTAGACCCTAAACCAAAACGCATTTTTTTATAATCTTTATCATTTCCAGTATTACCTGTATTTGAATTAAAAATACTTAACTTAGAATTTAAATTTAATTTCTGATTTTTTTCTAAACCAGTTAAAATTTTACTCCAATCCCCTCCCTGCTCCCACGGAGTCGGAAAAGTTTCATACATTCTACCATTTACATGTGATTGATAACTTGAAACAGAACTACCATTAATAACCACATACTTAGCTTTTATACTCTTACTCATCTTTTCCAAAAAATATGTAACTCTTTTTACCCACTCAGTATCAACATACTTTGCAGAATCACGAAGTCCATCACCGTTTATATCTACATCTCCCTTATTTAATCCAGAAATTCCCCCATCAACCATATCTAAAAATATTCCATCCATTTGAGGAAGAGTTAAAATTTTATTTTCTATAAAACTAACATAATAATCTGACCACTCTTTACTCATGTTTACCATTTTTAAATCTGCCCAAAAAGTTACCTGCTTACCAGTACTACTATAAAGCCAAGCACTTTCTGGTACTTTTAATTGTTTAAAGATAGGATCGTTTGGATTATAACGAGTATTATAACTTTGACTTGGCACATATGCCAAGATAATTATTTCTGGATTTTTACGTCTGATTGCTTTTACCTGGGCCTGATGCGCATAGATTTGAGCAGGAGTTAAAACCAAACAGTCATATTTTGCAAGTGCTTCTACTTGTTCATTTCCACCTGTTAAATTTGCTAAATAATAATTAGCTAAAAGAGGAGCAGATTTTACGTCACTTAAAAATAAAAATAGGGCAAAAAATACCCCCAAAAACATAACGGATAAACCGCGATGTAAATTTAAATTATAATTTTTGAATTTTTTCATAAATAGACAGTAAATCTTTCAAATATTTATCAGAGTTTCCTTTTTTATTTGCTTCTTTTTTTAACTTTAAACCCACCTCTTTCAACTCTTTAAACGATTTATTATACCACAAATTAACGCTTTTTGCAAGATCTTTAGGGTTGTTTGGCTTAAATAGTAGTTCTTTTGGTAACAGCTCAGGAATAGCCCCTAAATTTGATCCTAAAACGACTTTGGAACAACTTAAAGCTTCTACAACGCTAAGTCCGAATACCTCATACCAAATAGAAGGAACAATAACTAACCGAGCTTTTTTGATTTCTTTATTTAACTCATCTTTTGCTAAAAATCCTAAAAATTCTACATTCTTTATTTTATTGTCTTTAACAAATTTTTGTAAATTTTCTTTTTCAGGACCTGAACCAGCAATTAGATATTTTATTTTTGGAGTATATTTTGCAGATTGAAGCAACACATCTACGCCTTTTTCTTTAGACAGTCTGCCAAAATACAAAACGTCTTCTCCGTAACTATTTTTTTTAATCTCTATATTTTTTACTGGATTATGCAATACTCTAATGCTCTTTCCTATAAATCCGTTTTCTATAAATTTATTTTTTAAAAATTTACTTGGAGATATGTACATATTTATATACATATCTATTTTTCTAAATTTTCGATAATACACTTCCAAAACCGCAACAAAACTCCAAGATAAATTCTCTAAACAATTCTTCAAAAAACATTGATAATATTTTCCACCCAAACATTCCTCTCCTATTTTTCCATGATGAAATAAATTATAATTTGGAGAAATTAATTTATAATCGTGCAAAGTCATTACACTTGGAATTTCTTCTTCGTGCACAACATCAACTAAAGAATACGAAAGTTGATGATAAATATTGTGAAAATGAACTACGTCTGGTTTAAATTCTCTTATTAATTTTCTAAAATTTTCTTTTGCTTTAACATTCCAAATAAAATTCTTTGCCACCTTTAATTTTTTAAAACCTTTTACTTTTCGATAATCTATATTTTCTATAAAATATTTATTTTTAAAAATATTTTTTTTGTCAGACATACCAAAAACTTCCACTACATGACCGGCATCTTCTAATAATTTTTTTGTATCAAAAAGAACCCTCTCTGCCCCACCCTTTAAAAACCAAAATTTATTAACTAATAAAATTTTCATGTTATAAAACTATTTATTTCTTACTAATTTTAAGAATTGTTTTGGACCATTTAATATCATACTTCCAATTGACGGCCTAAACATACACGATAACAAACAACCTTGTTTACAGTTTAAGCTATCCTCTATTATCTCTTTTCTTTTTTTTGATTTTATATAATCTTTTAAACCATTCTTTTTTAAATCATAAAATTCACCATACTTGCAAAAAGTTATTTTCCCTTGTGGACTAATTGCAACCTGATCAATTCCAGCAAAACACTTTAAACCACTTTGACATTCTTTAAAGTATTTATACATACTTTTAATATGTCTTTTATCATTTAATAAAATTTCTGGATTTTGTTTTTTAAATTCAAGCATGTCATCTAAAACTTGTTCTAACTTACTAAACTGATTTTCTTGAATCCAAAGCGGAAATTTATTTTGCTTTTCTGCTAATTTTAATTTTGGTTTGTAATCATAGGCATCGTATGGTTGAACAAAAATCAATGCACCGCTTTCTTTGGTTAATTTTATAACTGGCATTATATGTTCCAAATTACCACCAGACAAAACAGTGTTTATTTTTAATACTATTTTTTTGTAATTATTTTCTTTAAACAATTTTAAAATATTTTCAATAGATTCATACGCACCATTTACACCACGTAATTTATCGTGCTGCAAACCAATTGCGTCTATCGAAAGAGAGATATGCCCTCCTCCAATCTCTTCGTACTTGTCTAAAATTTCTTTTGTTATAAGTGAACCATTTGATACAAAATGAGTATACAAGCCTTTTTTATTTGCATATTCTAACAGCTCAAATGTTTTATCTGTGTATATTAAAGCTTCACCACCAGAAATACCAAACTCCCCTATTTTTAATTCTTTCATTTCGTTTATCAACTCTTTCATTTTTTGTGTATTAATATATTCTTTTGGATCCTCTTTTAAACCACATTCCCATTGAGGACAAATTGTACATTTATAATTACATTTATTAGAGATTAAATAATAAACTTTCATTGGCTTTGGTAAAAATTTACCCGTTCTTAAATACACTTCTGTTTGAAAGTGATTTACAATTTTACTTTTTGCAATTTTTAAGTATTTATTAAATTTACTATTTGACATAATTTATATTTTTAAAAAATTTGCTAAATTTTTATGCCTTCTCCAATATAAAAACAAAAGCCCCGTCAAAAGCCAAAAATAAAACATCAAACTTCTAAATTCAAAATACGGACCAAAGAATCCTAGAACCATCACACCTACTGTTATACCAGCTACTGCCCTTCCCAAAATAAGACCAACTGTTTCTTTGCTTTTTTGAGCAACTACCCAAGAGGTTTTAATAACAGTATAAAAAATCCACATCCAAAGTAATAACCCCACAGTTCCGAGCTCACCCCAAATAGCAAACCAATTATTATCTATTTGTCCATAGAAATTTTGAATTCCAAACGGCAAATCTAAACGGTCATATACTTCTGTGTTATGTAAATAAGCAGCTACATCTCCGCCGTAATTTCCAAGTCCAACTCCCCATATAGGGCTAGACCTTACAACCACAAGTGGTGTATTAATAATAAAAAATATCCTACCATATCCTTCGTAACCAGCTTTCAAACTAGCTGGACTTGCAATCTCTACTATCCTCTCTCCAAGAGATGATCTTGGTTTATCTGTTATGTTTAAAACATTTCCAGTATATGTAAGTGCAAAAGTACCTAAGTACAAAGCACCTAGGATAATTACTCCTACGAAAATCTTTATTACCTTAACATCCTTCATCAAAAACCAACCCACAAAAAGTGCTGCCATTATAAAGCCAATCCAACTAGCACGAGAATATGTAAAAAATAGACTTAGGAGTCCTATCCCTCCAAAAAGAATAAACGGAATTTGTAATCTTTTTAATTTTAATTTTTCTTTGGGTATTACATAAAAAACAGACAAAACCAATATTAAACCCAAAAGTAAAAAACTACCAAGTTGATCGTAACGTCCAAGAGTTGCGAAAACACGTGTTCCTGGAGCCCAAAATTGAGGAAGTTCTCCCAAATGACCTTTTGCTACTCCAAAAGCACCAGAAAAAAATAAGTATTGATCTAAACTTCCACCAGATAAATATTGTACAAGTCCCAAAATTGCTTCAAAACCAATAACTCCACCAATAATATACAGTAAAGTTTTGATAGTTTGTCTATTGTAATCTTCTAGCATTACCAGCCAAAAGACTGCAACAAAACGCAAAATTTGTCTTAAGCCAAGAAGCCAAACAACTGGATTGTAAAAATTTATAATCCAAGAAATAAAACCTATTAAAATAAAAAAGAATAATGGTTTGTTTAATGGTGTTTTTGGGTACAATCTACCTGTTCTTTTTATATATAAAATCCAAGCAAGAATAGTTGTTAAGTAAAGTAATATCTCGGGAAAATATTTAAATATCAAAAAATAATCAGGCGGAAGATAGTTAAATAAAAAATTTTCAAGTGGATACCAAAATAATAAAAAGATAATTATTAAATAACTTGTTTTTGTCCGAAATACCAAATTAAAAAATATAATTAAAATAAACCCAAATAAAATTATTGGGATAAAATTTGTAGATAGTGTTATAAAAAAACTGTCTAGCATATTTATATTTTAACATTTTTTTAACAATCTCTCAACCGTCATTCCGGACTTGATCCGGAATCTTTCTTTGTATGAATATTTAAAATGTAATTACTTAGAGAGATCCTGAATCAAGTTCAGGATGACAACCCGTTGTCATTCCGAGCGAAATGAAATGAAGTCGAGGAATCCCTTAAACTATCACATAAGGGATCCCTCCATTCCGCTATCGCTTCAGTCGGGATGACAAACGAAAAATAGGGAAACAAAAAATTACCAGAGAGAGTTGGTAATTTTTTGTGAGAATATTTCCTCAAACAATCAATTGTCATTCTGAATTTATTTCAGAATCTAATAATTAACTGTAGAAAGGAAAGGAACAGAGGTAAAGCAATAAATGCTGTTTTAACTTGTTCCTAACTGATTCATTTTTTTAAGGCTGAATCCAACCTATAAAGAACTAAGTCAGTTTAAGGTACTGACGTGAAACCTTTACCTTACTGAATCGACATAGGTGCGGGAGCAGGAGGAGTAGGAGGTAATTCAGGCAAGCCAGTTCCCTGTGTTCCGCAACCATAAGCTCCTGTGAACAGCTCTGCACATTCCCAGGGGGTATATCCATCCTGATGACACATGCAAAAAGCAGGTCTGTGAGTCGGAGTGACGAATACGATTGAGCCGTGACCTTCTGTCATTGGACTGTCATTCATACCGGCCACTGCAGTAGCTGTTACTTCAAGACCGTAATCTGCACGATATACTATACCCTGGTTAACGCTTTCCGCATCAACTTCCATGCTGAACAAGGGGCGTACATCTGCGACGCAATCTTCATCTGCATTGGAGCAAGAATAGCCCTCAATACATCCAACGGCTACCCCAACCTCGCAGATTCCTGCGTTGCACGTTTCGAAGCCGTTGCAATAAACGTCGTCATCGCAATCAGCATCATCAACACAACCAGGAACAACTATCTGGCACATATTGGCGTTAGTGCAAGTCTCGTTTGCGGCACAGTCGTCATCGACGATGCATTCATAAGCACATTCACCAGCACCATCACAGAACATGCCCGTTCCACATTCGGTGCCTTCAGCGACCGGAGGATTGATGCACATGAATGGAGTCATACAGGCATTGTCTGTGCACTCATTGGAGTCATCGCAATCGATGTCATCAGAGCAAATCGGAACTTCGCATGTATCGATATTGCAAAGCTCATCAACAGGACAGTCGTCATGAACGACACACGCATCGTCCACGTTACCGTCGCAGTTATCATCGACACCATTGTCAGGTATTTCGATGATATTTGGATTTATGAAATAGCTCTGGTCTGTCAAGAAAAATACACCATAACCAACAGGACAGCCGATAGCGAGTTCAACAACTTCGGACTCATCTGTAGCAGGATTATAACATCCCCAATAAGTCGCACCGGAACCGTCATCGCTGCAATCACCAGTCAAAATCGTGTCACAGGCCGGATTGACCGAACCCACACATTCGACATCAGATCCGCAATAGCAATCTCCATCGTTATCAAAAGTGATGGGGTCAACGGGTTCTTCACAAACCCAGTTTGCAGAAGTGCCATCGGGGCACGTCATTTCGCAAAGACCAGCTTCCTGAACGACTGTACAAGGCTCGGCGTCTGCGCCATTTTCACCAGTTGAACCCTGCGGACCAGTTTCACCATCATTCCACGTAGTGGAAGTGCCATCGGGGCAGGTCATAGTATAGGTTCCATCAGCATTGTCTATAACTGTACATGGCTCGGCATCTGCGCCATTTTCACCATGGCAAAGGAACGAAACATCGCTAGGATCAACTTCATCGTCGTCCAAAACACCGTTCTCATTAATGTCATGGCCACATTGGCGTTCGTACCCACCGTTACGACAAAAATCGTCAGTGGCCAGGGGAAGATTTCTGCAACGCATTACTGCGGCATCTGAACCGTCAGATCCATTTGTACCATCAACACCATCGGTGCCGGGGCAGATTGGATCATATGCAATTGTACCACAGGTGACTACCAGACAATTGTCGGCATCCTGAACAGCGTCACAGCTTGTACCATTAGTTCCATCAATGCCGTCGTCGCCATTGTCACCGGGACAAATGGGATTATAGGTGGTTGAACCACAGGTGACTACCAGACAATTGTCGGCATCCTGAACAGCGTCACAGCTTGTACCATTAGTTCCATCAATGCCGTCGTCGCCGGAACAGATTGGACCGTATTCAGTGTCGCCACAGATAATGATTAAACATCCGTCAACATCCTGTTCTCCGTAGCAATTTTTACCGTCCACACCATCCACACCCTCGGAGCCACGGCAATCCATGACATCACATTGATCATTGGGTTCGGCGATTGATGCTTCTTCAGGGCTACATTCTGAGTCACTGACTGTGTCCCAGCACTGCAAACCATTTGCACCACGACAGTCCTCAGGACCGAAATGACCATTCCCATCAATGTCTTCTTCTTCATCGAAGAGACCGTTAAGGTTGGTATCCCAACAAAAAAAATCCACTGGGGTTGGGTCAATCAGCTTTCGGGAAGTCTGCTTAGAAATTTTAATTACTTCGCTCTCCCCTTCTATCTTCTCAGACGAACAACCTGCCATCGTCAGCATGACGATAACTGCTACACAAAATACTACATATACTTTCTTCATTGCCTATTCTCCTTGAATATTTAGGTTTCTCGAAATGAGAAGCCACAGGTTAAACTCTTTGAAATTTATTTGCGTTTACTTTTGTAAACAAACCTTCTGAAAGCCCATACCTCTGTGATATAAGCCGAAGTAAAACAATAAGCTTTTCTCTGCCTAAAGTTTTTCAAAAAAATTCCCATTCAATGTACTTTTCGTACTATAATTAACGGTTATCTAAATAACCGATTGTTTTTACTAAATTGTAAAGACCTCTTATTTCTAAAGACAAACTGTTTATCTTTAGAAAATAGTGCAGGATTTATAAGGCTCCTGCATACCGTAAAAGTTTTTGAGAGATTGTCGAAAGATCAATTAAGGCATAATCTTAGAAAGCCACCTTAACATTCACTCCAAGAGAACCCGTAAAGCCATTCTTGAAAAAATAGGTTCGGTTGGTGAAACGCTGATCTGTTTCTGGATCGATTTGAATTGACGTTTCACTGTCAGCATATTCACCGTAACCAGCAAGTCCGAAGACTTCAATTTCAAGACCTCCTCCAGCACGGCCGAAGTCGACTACAGGAAATAGCAGAGCGAACTTACCCAGATGAGCCTGTGTATCGTTCTCGCCAGCCGCATCGAAAATGCGACTGTACTGGTAACCAACAGAGACACCAAAGTGTTTGAATGAATACCAGAGAAATGAAATGCTTGGTGATAACTGAAAGTTGTTACCGGCAGAACCGATGGTCATACCAGCTTCAAAACCGACGCGATGTGGGCTGCTGTTTTTTTCCACTTTGCATTCACCGTCAACCAGATTGCACGTGCAACCAGGGCCGACAGGACGAAGATGACGAAAAGAAAGGTTAAAATTCGAAAACCAGATTCCCTCATCAGCTTCGAAGAAATGCATATAGCTAGCACCGGCGTCATGAACGACAAAGTTCAGGTTGAACTGCTTCAGCTTCTGTTCTGTCACATCCACTCGCCCTTCGAGAAGGGAAAGCTTTTGGGCAGATTGTACTGCCATTGGACTTGAGAACACCCATGTGCCATCCATTTTTTGAACAGCTGTAGGTTGTTCCTGAGCAAAGGCAACACTTGAAAGCATCGCCAACACTATGACCACCATAATCATCGTCTTTCTCATCTCTAGCTCCTTTCCGACAAAATGTCGAAATCTAAATTATAAAGTTCATCTTCTAAAAACTCTCTCATTTTTTACTATTTAGATTCCTGTCTTCACGGAAATTACAAATCGTTTTAATAAAAAATGAGAGAGCCTGGACGTTAAAGCTCTCAATAGAGTTAACGTCCAGGGAAATGTTGATGTTTACGGGGCTATCGCACAATCTTGAGCATTGCGCAATCACCATTTGGACCAAGTTTGGCACATCCAGTAATAAAAGCACCAGTTGTCCGAACTCGAAGCCCAGGGCCACTCAATTCAATAGAGCCGCGCATCCCTTGAAGCTTTGCCTCGAGTTCCACATTCTTGGCGTTGGCTTTTTTCTTATTCAACCAAGAATCTCTTAGGGCTTTTCTTGACTTTGCCATTGCCTTATCCGCAGCTGTCGCAGCATTATCAGCCGTTGCCTGAGCAGTGGCAATTTTACTATCCTGCTGACCATTATAAGCCCACAGTGCCTTGCCTTCTGCTTCTAAAGTCTGAATTTTCTTCATGGCAATCGAATGAAAATTCGAGGCTATTTGAGTGATCTTCACGTCATTTTCGGCCGAAGCCTTCTCGACGCGCTGAATTTCATTCTTATTGGCCGTAATCATATCCTCATTGTCATAAATACCGACAAAAGAAACAACCCCAAAAATGAAAACTAAGACCAAAGCAACCACTGAGCCAATAAGACCCAGTAAACCGAGCAACGACCAGTTTCGCTGATTTTTCTGACTAGACGATGTATTACCATCTTCTGATTGAATACCCAACGTAATCCCGTCTAAATTGACGGGCACTTCCAGGGTCTGTTGTTTCTTTTCAGCCATAATTAGCTCCTTTTTTTCAGTCAAAAGTAAAAGATCAGCGACGGAATGTCGCTATTGTTTAATCGTAAACTCAACACCATACTATTCTAAATTTTATTTTAAGGGATCCTTCGACAAGCTCAGGATGACAGTGGATAACGAAAGGAATTTCCACCTCCTCGGTGGATAAACTTCAATTCCTCAGAATGACAATTGTTTTAGAATATTATGGTGTTGATTTTATTGTAAAGAACTTTTTCTTTTCGCTGTTTACTATTTTACATAACAAACAATGAGAAGTGTCGGAAAAGGTTGGAGAACCCTTTTCCGACTAAATTGATAAAATGAACGTGTAAATTACAGTCTAGTCACAAGCACCGGTGTCTTCACAAGCCTTTTTCATAGCCGCCAATTTCTTGGCTTTTTTTTCGGCTTTAGCAAGGGCTTTGGCAGCGGCTTTGACAGCCTTACAGTCGTGTGCTTTAGCAGCACCAATACTTGCGAAAACAACGGGTTTACCCTTCACAACCCTGGTAACCGTCACCTCTTTGACTTTTTTTCCTTTGCCTGTTTTCTTCACAAGCGGTTTAAAAGTTATAAAGGTATCGTCGGCGACACCCATCGAAGCAAGGGTATTTTTCAGCTTGGAATTAACACTCCACACTACCCCCGCATTTTTTTTCGCCAATTTTGCATTGGCATTTGTAGCTTCCAAAAGATGATTCAATGATGCTTTATACCCAGCCATCATTTCCTCGTGCGTCTTTCCGAGCTTCTCAAGACTGTCCTCATTTTTCGCACTTCGAATCTCGTTAAGGGAAATTCTAAATCCCTGAACGTTCATCTCAGCCTGCACTAACTCAATATCATACCCAGCTTTCTGAACACTTACGAACAAAACCATCCACAAGAGCACAAACATCGCCGTAATGGCTAACATAGAATAGCCACCCATTAAAAACTCCCCCTTTGGTTTTACTGAATTTTCGACTACGTTACCTTTTTTTTCTTCATCATTTTTCGCACACATTCTCTCTCTCCTTTAAGTTTGTGAATCTCTATGAAATTCGAAAAAAATTACTACGACACGTAATACATACTAAGAAAATCATATAGATATCTTAGCAACTTGATTGTAAAAAATCTCCTATCTGCCATGTCCAATCTGCAAAAGCAAACTTACATAACAGGTAGTAAATTTCTTATATTGATTTTCAAAGTGCTATTTAAAAAAATTCTCCTTTTGAGAGAATTCAACACTTGTGTGTTCTTTATCTTTGTTTACGTCCTCTCTCAAGATGTAAACTCTTTCTAATTGTCAACAGATAACTATACCATAAAAACCAAAAGTTGTCAAGAGGATAACCTTGACAACTATAGATATTTATGTATATTTAGCTAATATTAGCCAAAAATACTATTTATTTTATAAATTTAAAACTTTACAAACCAACATCTTTTAACTTTTCAGGAGTAAATAATTCTGTATTATTAGATACTTTCTCAGGAGTTACAACAGTTTCAACGACTTCTTCTTTTGCTGAACTTTCTGCAACAGGAATAATCTTTTCTGGTAATTTTTTAGGTATTCCTTCTGGGTAACCTTCTTTTGGGCTACCTGCCTGAGGACCCGTTTCATCTTGATGACCCCACAAATTACCTTTCTCATCATAAACATAATTCATTGTATGACTATCTTTATACTGAACAATGATAGAAGAATATATTTTATCATCTACTTTAACAAGGATAGGATTCTCTAATGTTGATGGTACAATTCTTACTTTACTCGAATCAATCAAATTTAAATCTTTGACTTCTTCTACAGGAACATCCACTTTAGGTCTTTTTGTTCCAGCTACAAAATCTGCTTTTTCACCAGCAAATTCTTCTTGTCTTTCTGCTACGCTACCACTAACATCTTCAGCTTCAGCTCTTAAATCAATATCTTCTTGCATGCCAAGGGCTGCACCATCTGAATTCAACCCTATTTTATCTAAAAAACTAGCACCAAAAACTTTGTTCAAATCATTACCCCAAGTTAATTTTGATAAATTTGTTATCGCGTTTCGTATTAATAACTTTTGAGAAGAATTTAAGTTATCGGAATCAAGAGCTTCAGAATATACTTCTATTTGAGCAATTCGTGTTGGAATTACATTTCTAAATTTAATATCTTGACCATTTCTAGCTAAACCACTATTCATGCTTTCTTTGTTAAATAAAGATTTTGTAAAAGAATTTTTAGAAAAATCAATCTGTCTAAAAACTGAACTACGATATTCAAAACCACCCCTACTATCATCTGAAAGTATTTGTATTTGACCTGATTTACTAAAATCTAATGAATTATGTGCATCTACTTTAACAGCCTCTGTAGCATTTAAATTTTCAGGAACTCCAGGATATTTCCAATCTTTTCCTCTTTCAGATGCAAATTCATATTCTGTACTTAAACCAGATTTAACAGGTTGTTCTTCTGTGATATTAGAAGGTACATCTACATGACTCCATTCTTTATCTATTTGATCAGTACCTGGTATAACAGCACCAATATATTTTCCCGTATCTTTATCAAAAACTGTTGTGACAAAACCTGATTCTCCAGAATCCACAAATCCATTATTATTCAAATCTTTACTAAACGAATACTGTTTAACCAAATAATCTTGACCACCAATATTTTCATCATGTACTCCAAGATGACCTGAAATACCCAATTTTTCCATTTGTGCAAGTTCTGTACCATATATTTTATCAGGCTGTGATTTTAATAAAGATTCAGCCCCTGTTACAGGTTGTTCGCTTACAGGTATTGTATTTTTTGTATCTTGTTGGGAATTTACATCTTCAACATTTGTAGATTTAATTCCACTACCATCATTTACAACTTTAGCTTCTACAGGTTTACTACGTAATACTTCTACCAAATTATCATCTTCTATATTTTTATCAAGTTCAAAATTACCTGTACTTTCATCAAGATTAACTTTTACACTTCCTGTATAAGCATTTTTAACGTGTACATCTTTAGTATCACTATACAAACTATTATCTCGAACTATTTTGTCCGCTTTATTTTGAGCCCATTTATGTACATCCCCATCACTTTCTTTATAACCAAAACTTTCTTTATCACCTTCAAGCTGCCTCATAATTGAATGAGAAATACCCTCTTGATAACCTACTGTTTGATTTATTTTGTCTGTAACAGCATCAATATCATAATTATTTTCTTTAAGCATTTTATCAATGGATTCACCATCTAAAAATCCTTCCCCTTTGTTTGGGTCATTTCCTATTAAATCAGTTATTGTTTTAGACATCTCGGAAGCCTTTTTAAGATATAAATCATTAGTTTCCTCTACTGAAAGTTCTGGATTTTTTCCTCTCAACTCGTTTATTACTAACTTAACTTGATCCCCTGTTTTTTGAAATCTGCCATAATCTTTATTCAAAACATCTTCAACACTTTCTGTTGATGAAGATATTTCACGAGAATTTAAAGCATCCTCATATTCTTTCATCCCAATTTCTTGTGTTTTCCACCATTCTCCATCTTCAGATTTTGTTAAAATCTCTTGTAAATTTTCTAAACTTAAATCTGATACTTTATTGGCATTAAGATCTTGAGCCCAATATTGAACCAAACCCTTTGCATTAAAACCTTCTGGAACATCTTTCAAAAGAGATTCTACACGAATAGTAACGGCCTCTTTAATTTGACCATCAAGCCAATCTGACCCACCTGTTTCTAACTTTTGTCGCAAAGCACCCAATTTTTCTTCAGATAAATCATTAACATTATCTATATCTCCATCTGCCCACATATCAAGTAGTGCCTCTTCTACTTTTTCTGACTTACCAGCTAATAAATCATCTAACTTATTTTCAATATTAAAACTGGTAATTTCGTGACGTAAATGTTGAACACCCAAGCCAAGACCAAAGGCTACAGCACCCATACCTACAACCCCGGCAAGTTGCATAATAGCTCTTTTACCACGTTGTGTTTTTGTCATTTTTCTTACAATCTTACCATCAACTGACTTGAATCTTTTGGCAGTTTCTGCATCTATTTTCTTTAAATTTTGCGAAACTTTTTCCATATCAGAAAAATCAAAATTAAGTTCTTTTTCTTCAGGACTTGATAATAATCCTTTTTCTTTTGATTCTTTTAATAACGCATCTACCTTGATAGCAAGAAGTGGATTTTCTTGAAGGGCTAAAATATCTCCTAAATCACCACCTTTAACATTTCTAGCTAATTCGAGATTTTGTAATCTTTCAGTTAAACCTTTCTTTTCTTCGTCTGATAAATTTTCATAATTATTTAAATTCTTTTGCAAATCTCCAAAATTTTTAATTATTTCTCCTTTTGCTTTTTGTTCTGCTTCTTGTTTGAACCCACCTTCAGCCATTCTGGTAGACAAAGTTAAACCACCAGCAGCACCCAAACCAAGTCTTGCAAGCATACTACTTTCACTCATTGCAACACCTATGGCTGACCCAGCAACAAAAGCTCCACCATACCCCTTTATTTTTCCATCAACATTGCCACCGAGTGTCTTAAAGAACCCGTCAATATACTTTGACAATTTATTATCCCACCCTTTTTCTGTCATTGCTACTTGTTCTGCACTTTGTAATTCGTATAGTTTTAAAATTAATTCATTTTCAATTTTTAAATTATCTTTTATACCTTCACCACCTTCGGCTAATTGTTTAGTAACATCAAGAAAAATAGAATTTGTTTTTGCATCCAAAATTATTTTCTTGCCATTAACCTCATATTCTTGACCTTCGGCAACCGGTTCTTTATCTTGCAAAGACTGACTGATGATAGCACCCATAGTTAAAGCACCTTCTGAGTCTATTCCTTGACCAGCTTCTACTTCTTGCACTTGTCTTTCTTCCTTTTTACCAAAAACACCTTTAACTTTACCCCAAACACCTTTCTTTTGAGCAGGTTTTTGAGTAGTTTGAGTTATACCAAAATATTTTTCTGCAATATCAGAGCCAACACTCTCAATAAACTTATTTGTCATTCTTGCTTGTTTTTTGTCTCCATATTCAGAAAAAGACTCTGCAGTTTTTTTGTCTAATTTTTTAAATGTTTCCAACCCTTTGGTAAACCTTCGCAGAGCAGTTCTCACTACAGCCAACGCACCTGCCCCAACAGCGCCACCAGCGGCAACACTAAGTCCAATCCCTGAAAAAAGGAACATACCCCCAGCCATACCACCACCAACAGCCGTAATACTAAGCATCACCTTCGCTGCAATTGGTTTTTTATTAAAATCTACAAAAACAGATTTAAACCTCTCTGCTTTATTTGCTTTATCAAGACCAGCTACCGCTTGACGTTTCATTTCTCCACGAAGCCAAGTTTCCATTGCTGGAGCAACTTTTTCTTTTGCAAGTCCACCTTTCCAAGCTTTTATAAACGAATCCCAATCTTCAATTCCGTATTTTTTTAATTTAGCAACTAATTTTGCATCAGGTGCAGTATTATCAAACATGTTTTCAATAGCCTCTACATAAGAACTACTATCTGGATTTGTATTTGCAAAATCCTTAAGTTCAGTTGCTAAAATATAGTTTACAGTTTCAGCAACCGCTTTAGATGATGATTTTTTATCAACCTCAACAAAATCAGCCAAAAGAGATGCTGGAATTTCTTTACTTTTTGTTTTTACTGTTTCTATATTTTTTTCTTGTTTTTCAATCTTTTTCTTTTTCTTTACTTCTGTTTCGGATGTTTTAACTCTAGTTTCACTCATTTTACCTACCACAACATCAACCTTCTCTTGAACTCTTCCTTTTAATATATTTAAACCATTCATTATATTAATAACTTCATCTGGGTCAGAATCTTTTTTTAATTTATTAATAGATAACTTAACTTTTTTAACTTTTTTTTCAAAATCTTTTATATTTTCTATATTTTGATTACTTACCAACATTGATTCTATACCACCTAAATCAACTAAAAGATTATTTTTTTCTTTTAAAATATCTACAGAATTATCTTCTATAGACACACTTTCACTTTCCCACCTATGTAAAATTAAAAGCATTTCTTCCAATTCTTTTTCTTCTAGTGCTTTATCTTTTAGATGTTCAAAAAATTTTGGTTTTTTATTTTTACTTTTTTCTAATTCTTTTTTTAATAACTTAGCTTCTTTGTTATCTTTTTTTAACACATCTTTAAGATAATCAAATTTAACTTTATTTACATCTATGTTTTTAGGCTTATTATTTGAATCGTTAATTTTAGCATCAAGTTGTGTAATTTCAACTTTTATTTCTTCTACTTTTTTTTGATTTTCTGCCGAAAGAGTAACTATTTTTTTTCCTTTTGCAGGCTTAACTCCACCTTGTTTCTTTTTTAATTCTTTTTGTTCATTTTCTAAATCAATTTTTTGTTTTTTCCATTCTGCCATTTGTTTTTTCTTTTCATCTTCACCTTCTGTTTGTGCTTCTATGTTTTTCCCCCAAGCTTGTGCTGTTTCTCCTAATTCTTTTTTTGAAACAGCATCTTCGTGTTCTTTTAAAGCCTCATTTATTTCTATTTTTAAATCTTCAGTAATTTTCTCGACTTCATTCCTAATTACTTCTAATTCTGTTTTCATTGTTTTTAATTCGCTTTTCTGACCTTCCAAAACAAAAGAAACTTGCTGTATCTTATCTACATGACTGTCAAGCTCTTTAGCTTTATTTAATAATTCAATCTTCTTTTTCCCTACAATCTTATCCAGTTTTACTCCCGCGTCTGCATGAAAAGCACCAATAATAGCGCCTACTTCGTCTTTAAATTCAGTAGTCACTTTTCTTGACTCTGCTAAAGCTTTTTTACTTAATTCTGGAGCTTTATATGTATTTTCCGCCCCATCCTGCGGTTTTATATTTTCTGCCATATTTTTTTAAATTAATTTTGACTATCAATAAAATGTCTAAGTTTTTGTAAACGCGTTTCATTTTGCTTTTCTTCTATTACTTTTAGTTCTTTCTCTATTTGTTTTTCCCTTTTAAACAGAAAATCCATTCTTACATTAAATTTTTTAACATAAAAACCCAAACGTTCTTTTAAAGCAGGTGAGGGATTATTATTTTGTAAAGTTTCTTTCATTTTTTTAAATTAGCTTCTTAATTCTTCTGCAAATTCCAAAATACTTTTTTTAGCTTTTTCTTCAAACTCAGGAACATTTTTAATCCAAAAGGCATACCACTCATCAGCACCGGTATCTTTTTCAACCATTCCTGCAAATTCTTCTGCAGATTCTTCGGTTAAATACGGTAGCATATCAACACCAAGTCTTCTTTCAAGAGCACTCACAAATTGAGGTAACATTTTATCTTGCTCTTCTTTAGCTAATTTATCAAAACCTCTTTCTGCCAAAACACCATAAACTAATTTACTTAATAAATCTTCTTGCATATATTTTTATTTAAATATTTAACTAATTATTATACTCCTTTTTGTCACTTTTTACAACCCATAAAGTGGATAAAAGTAAACCAAGTATTAAACCAAGTAATGTATTCAAAAATATACTAGGTCTAGCTGGTAAAAACGATACTAAAGGGTCATTAACTGGTTTTATTGTTATTTCACTACCTACATATTCCCAACCACTTTTAATTATGGTAAACACAACTGCATTAGACAGTTTTACAGCCTCTTCTTTTGATTTTGCATATGTAGAAACATGCATTAAACTTGTGCCATATTTCATACTAGCTTTAACATCACGAGCCCATGCCTTACGTTGTTTGCGTTCACTTAATTTTTCCCACTTTACTTTATCTATTTCAACTACAGTTTGTGCCATTACTTTTTTATAGAAATCAGTTGTAGCAAGCACTTGAGACAAATTTTCCCCAGTTCTTTCTGTTGATTTAGCTTGAGTGTATGAATCAACGCCAGTTATAGCTCTTGGTAAAAGTAATAAATCACTCTCAGCTGAATAATATTTTGGTAAAAATAAACTTACAAAAAAAATCAAAACAGCAAAAATAACACCCCACAGAATAATAAATTTAAGATGTTTATTTAAATTATATAACATAATTTTTAAATTAATTGTTAATCTTATTATAAATTTATAATAAGTTTTTTATATATTTAATTAACAACTCCAACCGCTACTTCAAATTCTAGGTTTTTACCGCGCCTCAAAATATTAACTACAACAGTATCTTTAGAAGAAATGCTTTGATAATATGTATTTAAATTAACCTCTTGACCATCGATTGAAGTAACCACATCCCCCGCTCTAAGCAAACCTTTATTATTCATTACTTTGGTTATCATAAAAGCAGATAATAAGCCTTCTTCTGATACAATTGGCATTTCTTCGCTAAACCAACCATTTATCTGCAAACTTGGATATTCTATTTTTGATTCACTTAAAACAAAAGGCATTGTACGTGTAATTATATCATAAGATAATAAATTAAAATCATTATTAATAATTCCCAAAATCCTTCCGCTTCTATTAATAACAACCGAACCTGGTTTAAATTGATTACTTAAAGAATATGTTAAAATCGGAGCGGTGTCCAAATGAGGTTCAATAACTTTTGGTAAAACTGAAAACTTTACATAGGAGGCATTCCAATTACCTGATTCAAAAACATAAATTTCATCACCTGGTTTTATACCTTTATCTCCAAAACTAACAATTTTAAATTGTTTTTCTTTTTCTTCCAAAGATTTTAAACGTATATATAACAAATCTGAATATTCATCTTTTACAGCCTTTTCTATTTCATACACTAACCCACCACCCAAAACAACTTTCCATTTTTTATAACTCATAAATGTTTTTGGATAGTACATAACCAACCAACCATCTGACCCTATCATAGTAGCGTCCGCCAATTTATCTTCTATTTTAAGATATTCTGTTCCATAAAGAAAAGAAGAGTCTTCATAAACACCAACAATCCGGCTTGCCATTTCTTGTTTTACTATTTCTTCTAACTGTTTTAGTGAAAGAGATGATCTAGCTTGAGAAAGTACCCAAGTATCCCCTTCTCCTGCGTATGGCCAAACCCAACCCAAAACTACAAGTGCACCTGTTAATCCAGCAAAAACAGCTAATACTACAGATAAAATAACCATCCTTAAACGACCAAATAATTCTTTTAATTCTTTGTTTTCTTTTCTGTGTGGTAAATGAGGTGCGTGCATATTTTATAATTTAATTCTTCATTATTTAGCTCTTTTTTATTCCTTACTTTATACTTTATATTACATAAATCTCTATATCCATTGTACTACAAAAATGATAAAAATCAAAAATAATACAAGGTTCGTTATTAAAAAAGGAATTTGTTTTTTCCAAATTATCCCTGCTAGTGTTAAATGAAAACGTACCATGAGCCAAAGCAAATACCAAAACCAAACCAATATAAAACCAAAAATCAAAAAACCAATCGGAGTAACCGATAATATCCATGATAATTCAAAAATTATCAAAAACACAACAGCGCCCCAATTTAACATTTTTTTATTTATTTTTAAATCGTACATCTGCCACCACAACACTGATACTAAAGAAGCAACAGATGATATTAACAATATCCAAATAATTTTTGGAATTTGAGAAACTTTAAAAATAAAAACAGCCCCGACACTAGAAAAAATTCCAACCATTCCTGCAACTGTTAAAATTAAAAGTAATCGTCTATACGGTTTACTTACAAAACTTAAAATACTATTTTTATCTGGTAAAATATAAAAACTAAAACTTGGCCCAAGAATTAACAATAAAGATAGTAATTGTTTTGACAAATTCCATTCTAAAAATAATAAACTCGTAAAAAAACCTATATTAAAAATGTTCAAAAAAACAAAATGTTTCATTTTATCTATATTTTTAATATAAAAAGTCAAAAACATTAGACCAAACCACCAGATAGCACGAAGCACTAACCATATTAATACAAACCACCAATTAAAAAGCATCTCTTTTAAACCAAAAATAAAAATAACTCCCATTATTAAATCCATAACAGCAGAGAGCTTCGGATGAATTGATATATTTTCAAATGCTTTAATATTTATCATAATCTTAAAATAACTATAACATAAAATTCAAAAAAATACACCCCACAATATTGATTTTAAAACTAAATAGTGGTAAAATATTTAACAGTTAATACACTGAGTTATTATAGCTATGAAAATTTTTGCAAACAATAAAAAAGCTCTATTTGACTACGAAATCGTGGAAAACATCGAAGCCGGTTTAGAACTAACTGGATATGAAGTAAAATCAGTCAAAAATGGTAATATTAACCTTAAAGGTGCTTTTGTAAATTTTTACAAAAATGAAGCATGGCTCACAGGTGCACACATCCAAAAATACAAAATGGCAGGCCTTATGCCTGACTACGATCCAGAAAGACGACGTAAATTATTATTACACAAAAAACAAATACAATACCTACAAGGTAAGTCTCTTGAAAAAGGCTTGACAATCGTACCTTTAAAGGTGTATACTAATGACCGTCTAATAAAGGTAGATATAGGTATCGGACGCGGACGAAAACTATACAACAAAAAGGAATACTTGAAAAAAAGAGACGTAGACCGTGAAATAGATAGAACATTAAAAAATCAGTAGTTCACTACCTTATAAGAAGCACATTTCGTAAAAAACGAAATATATTGGGGATGCCGGGCTTCGATGGTAATGGCTGTACATATTAGCATACCGAGGGGGCAGTACCTCGTAAAAAAAGGCAAAAACTATAAGTGCAAAAAACTTATTTTCAAGAGCACAAAATGCATTAGCTAATACTTTTGCATTCGCTCCTGTAATGGCCTAAGAGTCGTTACACATCACCCCAGCTATATCTAGTAACTGTAAGGTGGTGTAAAATCACTAGATGTAGACTTAAATTGTCGTTGATAAGTTTAAGTTGAAATAAAAAACAACTCGTTGATTGCTATTTTGCTCTTCTTTTACGCAATCAATTAAACAACAAGAGAGCTAAGTATGTAGAATTTATGAGCAGATTATTGCCAGACGCGAGTTCAACTCTCGCCATCTCCACAATATAATATATAAAAAATATGAGAATTTCTAGAAAAAGAAAAAAACCAGATATAAAAAAGATATTTTTTTATAATGAAAGGATTAAAGATCCTATAGTTTTAGTTTTAGATAGCGAAGGAAAAAGAATTGGTGAAAAAAATACTGCCGAAGCAATCAAACTAGCAAAAGAAGAAGAGCTTGATCTGGTGCTTATCAATCCAAAAGGAAACCCTCCAGTAGCACAATTCATGAACTACGGTCATTTTAAATACAACCAAGAAAAAGAAGCTAGATTAAAAAAAGCTAGACAACACGTTGTTGATACAAAATCTATCAGAATTTCACTTCGTATTGGTCAACACGATTTAGATAACAGAAAAAAACAAGTTGTAAAATTTTTAAATAAAGGAGATAAAGTAAAGATTGAATTAGTTTTAAAGGGTCGTGAAATGCAACAAATAGCTCGTGGTTTTGAAGCCGTAAGAGAAATGGTTAAACAAATTGAGGAAAAAGAAAAAATACGAACAGAGCAACAACCAGAAAAACAAGGCAATCGTATTTCTACAATAATTGTAAAAGATTAAAAAATAAATATTTAAAAAAGTATATGGGAAAATTAAAAACAAAGAAAGCAGTATCTAAACGTTTTAAAATCACTAAAACAGGTAAAGTTACAAAACAAACTTGTGGTAAAGGTCATTTTAATTCTCGTGAAACTGGAAATGTAAAACGTAATAAACGTAAAGACGGTGTAGCAAGAAAACCACTAAACAAAACTGTTAAAATAACATTAAATAGTTCAAAATAATTTTATTTCACAACCCGTTGCATAGGAATAAAATTAGATAATAAAAATAATAAAAAAATTATGCCAAGAGTAAAAAGAGGCGTGATGCATACTAAGCATCGTGCTAATATCCTTAAATTAACAAAAGGATATAACTGGGGTAGAAAATCAAAATTAAAATTAGCTAAAACAGCAGCTAAACGTGCTGGACAATTTGCCTTTGAAGGCAGACGTACAAAAAAACGTGTTAATCGCCGTTTATGGATTGTAAAACTGAATGCAGCTGTAAGAAAATTAGAACTTACATACAGTATTCTAATCGATAAAATGAACAAACATAAAGTTGGATTAGACAGAAAAGTACTATCTCAAATTGCAGAACATAATCCTAAGGTATTTGAAGCTGTAATTGCTGAACTTAAAAAATAATTAAATTTATCCACAGAAAATTCATTTGACTATTTTAAAAGCTTCTGCTAAAATATTTACAGAAACATTAATGACTCTGGAGATTCATATGATGTTTGATAAAAGCCGGTAGCGTCCCCTCCTTCGCTTCCATGCCAATATTGAACATCATAAGAGTCTTCAGAGTTTTTTGATATAATACTTTTAAAATGTTAACAACTGTTGACATAACATTATAAATGTATTATAATTTGATTGTTCAATTTGAAATTTTAATGGACTGGTAGTTCAACTGGTTAGAGCACCGCCCTGTCACGGCGGAAGTTGCGGGTTCGAGTCCCGTCCAGTCCGCAAATCGCGACAAAGCAAGGTTAAAGCCTTGTTTTTTGCTTTTGTTAAGGGCTTTTTAGCCAGTTCGAGAGTTGTATATTTGGTAACATAAGGAGAAATAGACACTTTGAAATATCCACCCCATTTATTGGCTGAGATAAGCAAAGTTTTACTGCCAAGCACTCGGTTCGAGCCTAAACGTTTAATGATAGTTTTTTGTTCTTCTGGGTTGCCAATTTCAAATCTTTTTTTAGCTCTCATCATCAAAGAAATGCTATCAAGTATCTCGTCGCTTTTGTTTTTTCCTTTCTTAATTTCTTTAACTCGTTGTTCTAATTTATATATCTCTTTTTTATAATTATTCTTCTGTTCTAAAAATTCTTCTTCATTTATCAACCCTTTACATGCAAGACTGGTTAGATTAGTTTTTTCTAGTTTTACTTTGTTAATATCTTTTTGGATATTATTAATAATATCGTCTTGGTTTATTTCGTCTTTTTGGCAGTCGGCTACTATTTCGTCAAACAAGTTGGCAAAATCAGGAATAACATTATACTGATTTAGCATTTCTAAAACTTGTTCTTCTAAGTTTGGTTCAGGTATTGGCATTTCGTGGCATTTAATAGTTGGCTTTTTGCGATTGCACCTATAATACACATAAGTTTTTTGTTCTTTGGTACTTTTTATTATCTTTGTCTTTTTGTCGGCAGTAATTAAAGAACCACAGTTTGCACAATGAATCAATCCCGAATAAGCAAAGTTGTTTACTCTTTGCCGTGGTTTTCCTTTCTTACCGAGTATTACCTGTATTCTGTCATATTCATCCAAAGTTATCATGGGTTTGTGTTTCCCAACTTTTTGTTTGCCGTCGTATTCAATAATTCCTGCATAAAATAAATTACTAAGTATCCTATAAAAGGACGAACGAGATAGTCCTTTGCTTTTTCTTGCTTTAGTTTTAAATCCCCATTCATTGTTTAGTTTGTCCATTGCTTGCGGAGCTGTATAACTTCCCATTAACATTAAGTCAAAGGCTTGGCGGATAAGTTTAAATCTTTTCTTGTCAATTTTAATAGTGCTAAAGCCATCTTTTCTAACATTCATATATCCATTTGGGCAAGTGTTTGGTTGCCATCCCATATTAAATTTTTGTTCCAATCCTCTTTTTACATCTTTACCAAGCTTAGAAGAATAATATTGTGATTGAGAAAGTGCCATTTGCAACATCATTATTCCCTCGGGAGAATTATCAAAATTGTATGAACCAAATTTAAGGTCTTTTATAACTCCTGTCCTAACTAAATATGAAACGGTAGAGGCGTCTATTTCGTTCCGAGAGAGTCTGTCAGGGTGCCACGCTATAATTCCACCAGCCTCACCTTTTTCTATCCTCTTAATCATATTTTCAAACACGGGTCGTTTATATGGTTTAAAGGCAGAATGCTTTTCTTCTAATACTTCAATAATATCAAGATCGCCAAAGATTTCTTTGGCTTTATCAATTTGGCTTTGAATAGACAAGGCTTGTCTTTCTTCGCCCTCGCTAGATTTGCGAACATAGGCGAAATATTTGATTGTATTTTGGGTGTGCATAGTGGTATTGACAAAATGGTTAAAATGTGCTATATTTACATGTCTTGTTAAAGATTATTAATAGCCCTTTTACCAACATTTTCAGGAGGTAATATCATGTCCGAAGAAAATAAACCTTTTCACAAGCTTTTAGTTAATGAACTGAAAGTTTCGGAAAGTCACATCAAGAAATTTGTCAGTAGCGCTCCAAGAATAACTGCTGTCGCCGAAAGGAATCTCTGCTTGGGAGTCTTAGCTGAAGGAGATTACCCCAATAGAGAAGATATAGTTTGGGTTCTTGACCAGATCAAAGAAATATACACAGAATTTTATCCGGACGAAATACTGAATGTGTATACTGACGCCATCGAAACTTTGAGTGCTCGATAACTCAAAGGATCGTTCATTCAACATTATCCCTCCCGCATATCATTTGCGGGCAGGGATATTTTTTTAATCAAAAAAGGATAGCCCTGGCTTACCCGACACAAAACACAAAAAGTATTTTCATCGGACAGGACTACCCATCTCTGGTATGAAAAAATGAAACTTTTTGTTTATAAGTTGTGTCAGGTAAGCTTTTATATATTATCACATTACTTCTTTTTTTCAAGGGCTTTCAAATCTTCCTTTGTAAATGGCTTGGTAGCAACGGTACAAAACAAGACTAAGTCCATACACTGAGTGTATGCTTCTTCGTAAGTGATTCGTTCATTGTATATTTTCTTATATATT
>Ga0075122_10000240_pt1 | contig 45598 bp, 46 predicted proteins | sample AntAceMetag02UKB_FD_69790 | JGI IMG/M metagenome (GOLD analysis project Ga0075122, IMG submission 69790) | Saline lake microbial communities from Ace Lake, Antarctica - Antarctic Ace Lake Metagenome 02UKB | ecosystem: Environmental > Aquatic > Non-marine Saline and Alkaline > Saline | place... | reverse complement strand
TTCATTCCAGCTTCTGTTCTTTTTTCTGAATAAAGACCTTTTGCATCGTATTGTGACACTACTTCACGAATTGCAGTTCTGATTTCTGGACGAATAATAATTTCAGCATATCCTACACCTATGGTTTTATAAAGCTCTGGAGCTTTTTGTTCATCTAGGTGATACAAAACAGTCATATCAAGAGAAACACTTAAACCTTCTTGAGTTAAAGCCACAATTGAATCATCTCCAATTTTTTGACCTTCACCTGACGCAATACTCATTGTATAATCTTGTGTTCTAATATTCATTTTTTCAATATTAGCAACTGGAATAATTAAATGCATGCCAGAAGATAATGCTTTGTCTTTTACTTTACCAAATAATTGATAAATACCTGTATACCCGGCAGGGATTACGATAATGGAATTGGCCAGAATAATTAAAGCAGCAACCGCTCCGATAATTAAACCTGCAATCTTCTTTCCTTGTTTTGGATCTATAGTTTGCATAGGTTTTTGATTATTATTAAAATCATTATTTAAATTAATTTCTTGATTATTATTTACATCATTATCACTATTTTCAAAATTCTTTTCCCACTCAGTTTTTCTATTACTCCCTGTTTGATTTAAAATCTTTTTAAAAATATCTTCAAATTTAAAACTAGGATTTGTTCTTTTATAAACAGAATAAATCCATACAAGTCCTACAACAACCAAAAAAGGACTTTTACTCAAAACTCCCAAGATGATAAAAAATATCGGAAATATAAATTGATTTTTTTGGTTTAATTGCATGTGTTATAAGTATATATTAAACATGGAATTTTGACAACATACACAAATTAAAAAACCTTCATTTGAAGGAATTTTAATTTTATTGTTTGTTTAGTCATTACGACGAGCCTGCATACAATCACGACAGTAAATCGGCTTGTCACTTGAGGGTTGAAATGGAAGTTGAGTAATTTTTGCTCCACAACCACCACAATCTATGTTCACATCAAATAATTGACGTGCACCACTATCATCTTGACGTTTACTTTCATGATATGAACGATTACATTCTAAACAGTAAACTGGTCTATCACCTGACGGTTGAAAAGGAAGCTGAGTAATATGAGTATTACATTTAGCACATACTACATCAACATCAAACATTTGCTTAACATCTCCAAAAGACATATTTTTATTTTTATTCCCAAAAAATTTTGAGATATTTATTAAATTAACTTAAATATTATATAGTAAAAGAAAATGCAAAGCAAATTTCTAAAACTATTACTTACCCCCTAATATTTTTTGTATTTCTGGTATTAAATCTCCAGCACTATAATAAACTCCAACTTTTTCTTTTATTTTATCTCCTGCCAAACCAGAAACATATATAGCAATTTTTGTAGCTGTTAAAATATCATTTTTTGCTAGAAGTGCCACCAAAAGTCCGGCTAACACATCCCCAGTTCCACCCTTAGTCATCCCAACATTACCGGTAGCATTTTCAAAACAGATTCCATTTTGACAAATATAATCTGCCGAACCTTTTAAAGCAATTACAGCAGGAATTTCTTTAGAAATTTTTTCTAAATTTTCAAGATTGGGTTCAACCCCAAATAGGTGTTCAAATTCTTTTATATGCGGAGTAACCACACAATTTTTATGTAATAGTTTTTTGTTTACCACTCTCAGAGCTCCAGCATCAAGTAAAGTTTTTGTATCTGGATATTTTTTTAATATTTTATTTACCAACCATTTTGTTTTGAGATTTGGTGATGATCCTGGACCTATTAAAATCGCATCAGCCTCAACTTCCAAAACTCTTTTTAAATCACTTTTATTTATATAAATAAATTCGGCTACTTTTTCTCTTAATTTTTTAATAATTTCAAAATTGCCTATAGTTGTATGAACATATACAAAATCAACAATTTTTGAAGCCATCGAAGATGCTAAAACAAGAGAGCCATGATATTTTTTTGAACCAGCAATAACTAAAATACGACCATTTTGACCTTTATGGCTTTTTTCATCAGACTGATATAATTCTTTTAAAATTTGAGGTTGTATTTTTTTAACGGTCATATTTACTAACGGTCTTTTCTATAGTCATCGTCATAATTAGAATTATCTACTTTTTCAACCTCATCTGGCTTAATAGTTTTTAAATTAATTTGATTTTCTTTTTTCTTTTGATCAACAAAACCCGGCATTAATTGCTTTACTTCCTTTTTTTCTATTAGTAATGTTTTTTTATTACCTTGTTTTTGATAATTTTCTTCTTTTCTTGCAGGAACCTTTTTAATAATTTTTTCTTTTTTAGGAAATTCCAAATCACCACCCTTGTCATTCTGAGGAATCGAAGAATCCCTTTTAAACTTTTTATCCTTATTTACTATTTCTGTTTTTTTATTATTAAACTTTTTTTGTGAATTTTTATTTACATTTTTATTTTCTTGCCCCGAAGGAATCCCTTTAGAATTTTTTTCTTTCACATTGTCTTGTGTAAGACTAGACAAGCTTAAACCTTTTTGTTTTGTATCAACCAAGGAAATAGATTTAGACTTTTGTACTGATTCATCTTTTTTAACATTATTGCTAGTATTTTTTGGATATGAATTTTTCGAATAGTCTTTTTTTACATCGGTATTCTTTTTATAATTTTCTTTATTATATAATGGTTTGTTAGCACTTTTATTATAAGTTGTTTTTTTATTATAACTACTATTTTTATTACTACTGTAATTTGTTTTTTGTTTTACTTGTTTACTGTTATCATCCTCTTCACCTTCATCAAATCCACTCCATTTCATTATCATATCCTCAATTTTATCTCGTGATAAAGAATAACGTTCTCTAGAAACTTTTATTATCTTCTCGGTCGTACCAGTTGGATAACCAATTGGAGGAAGAGTATTGGCAGAAAATGGCCTTGAAGAAACCCCATCAATCATTAATTTTAAGTAAATATTAAATTTAGGCAAATTAATTAAATCTTCTTCTACAAAAACAGGAGCAAATTCTTTAGCTAAAATTTCTGAATCTGTTGAGCCAACTCTAAAAGTTGCAATTGTCCCGACATTACCAAGTACAGCTTCACGAACAGTTTCATCAAGTTGCTCCATATATTGATGAGCCAATATTAAGCCAAGATGATATTTACGAGCTTCTGATAATATATTCGCAAACGAAGGAGTAGCAAAGTTCTGAAATTCATCAACATATAGGAAAAAATCTTTTCTGTCATCTTCTGGCATGTCAACTCTTTCCATCGCGGTTAACTGAATTTTATTAACAAGCATACCACCCAAAAGCGCTGAATTATCTTCTCCAATTCTACCTTTTGATAAATTCATTATAAAAATCTTTTGATTATCCATTATATCGCGAATATTAATTTTTGATTTTACTTGAGCAACAATATTACGAATAACAGAAGCAGACAAAAATTGACCAATTTTATTTTGGATAGGAGCAACAGCTTCTTGTGCATAACGGTCATTGTAGCTTGCAAATTCTTGTTCCCAAAAAGCTTTAATAACTGGATCTTTTACATTTTGCACAACTCGTTTTCTATATACTTTATCAGACAACAATCTATTTATTCCAAGCAAAGTTGTATTTGGAAAATCAAGTAAAGCCAAAATAGTATTATTCAAAATATATTCCATTCTTGAACTCCACATATCTACCCAGATCTTTTTAAATACAGCCATTAAACCTGATGCAATCAAATGTTTATGCTCTGGATTAGATACTTCTAAAATATTAAACCCAATTGGATATTCCAAATCTGACGGATTAAAATATACCACATCATTTATTCTGTGTGGCGGAATATAATCAATTATTTTTTCAGCAAAATCTCCATGAGGATCTACTACACCAACCCCATGTCCAGCATATATATCATTTAAAACCAAATTCTCAAGCATGGTTGTTTTTCCCATACCTGTTTTACCAACAACATACATATGCCTTCGCCTATCATCAATTTTTATCCCAAACTTTCTAAATTGATTGCGAAAATTTGTAGCTGCAAAAATATTAACTTCAGGGTTGGTCATGAAACTTTCAACCCCGTTATCTTCTTCTTGATTGTTTTCTCCCTCAGAAACTTCTTCAGGATCTTTATCTTCTTCTAGCATGTAAACATTATATCATTTAACACTTTGATTTACAATTTAAAAAATTATTCAACACACTCTCCCCACATTCCTTTCTTTTCTTTAATTGCTTCTATCTCAGCTTCTTTAAATTGATCTTTAAATTTTAAATTTGGTGGAATACTCATTGTAGTTGCAAAACCTTCTTGTACAAGTTCTAAATTTACAAAAGTCCCATCTTCTAAATATACATAACGCAAAAGCCTGCCATACTTATCCTCTCCTTCATTTCCAGCCACCAACTTCACTTTCATATCTTTTAATAACTTTTTATTTTCTGCGGTAGCTTCATCTGAATAACATTCATATTCTGTATAATCTGTATCTTTTTCAGGAGTATCAATTCCAATATATCTAACTTTTACTCCTCCAAACAATTCTATCGTATCTCCGTCTATAACTCTACTTACTTTAAAATAACCTTCTTCATCTGCTAGATATTCAACTCCAGTTTGTTTAACTTCACTTATTTTTTCTTTTATCTTCGGAGATACAAAAGGAACCATTATCAAAAACAAAACAATAACAAATAATATTCTCCATAGACTTTTTGGTTTTGGTGTATTAATTTGTTTATAATCCATATTCATTAATTATTTTTAAAATATGTTCACGTGCCAAAGTCCAAGATGCCAAAGTCTGACCATCCCAAATATCACCTCTTCTTATCATTTCTTCAAATTCATCCGGTCTTCTCAATATTACTTCTAACTCTTCTCCATTTATTTCTAAAACTGGCTCGCTAACTTTTTCTAATTCCATACCAATATAAATATGAAAATCATCTTTTAACAAACCGTTTGAACTTTCAAAATTTCCTACTTTAATAAATTCTTTAGCTTGATATCCAGTTTCTTCCATCAGTTCCCTTTTCACAGCCTCAGTTGGAGTTTCTTTATCAGCTATACCACCACAAGGGAATTCGATGCTTAATTTATCTTTTAAATATCTATATTGAGAAACCAAAACCAATCTTCCATCATCTGTAATTGGTATAACAAGCGAAGCTCCATTTGTTTCTATATAATAATACTCCCCCTTTTTACCTTTTTCTGTTTCAAATTTATCTTTTTTATATTCGTTAAATGGATTTTTATCAATAATTTCAGAAGATAACGTTTTAAGTCTTGACATATTTATTAATTAAATAATTTAGCTACTTCCTCCACTTCAACATCTCCTTTATTGCTTATTATAGAATGCATAGATCCTCCTCCATCGCCTTCAAAGCGAGGAAAAATATGCCAGTGCATATGAGGAACAACTTGACCTGCTACTTCTTTATCATTTATTCCAATATTTATTCCGTCTGGTTTTAATACTTCTTCAATTCGTTTTGTAGCCTGACGCACACCTTCTAAAATATTTGACCAATCTTCTTTTCCTACATCTTTTAAATTTTCAATATGTTTTTTTGGTATCACAACAGTATGACCTTTAGCATGTGGGTGGATATCTAAAAAAGCCAATACATAATCATCTTCATAAACTGTATGGCTTGGGATTTCTCCTTTTATAATTTTACAAAAAATACAACCAGACATAAGGCATAATACTTAAAATTTAAAAATTCGTTTTTATATCAAACTGATTTCACCTGTCATCCTGAATCAACCGAAGGGATCCCTTTGGGACTTATTTCAGGATCTTTCTTAGTACAAACTATCTATGCTAAGAAAAATTTTGACCCTCACTAAAATAACAAAGCACTATATACTCATTATATATTATTTTAACTTAATTTGCCAGATAAACAGGTCTTCAAATATATTCCATTTTAAAATCGTATCTTTACCAAATTTATCTGCTTTAAAACTACTGTCAGATAAAACCCAAAAACTTTTTGACTGACAAGTTGTTTTTATATCTTCTAAAACTTTTTGAAGATTATCAGAAATTAAAATATCATCATACAATCGATTGAGTTCTTTTTGGGAGAAATTTTTATCAATTGGCAACCCTCCACCAATAATTTCTTTCTTAGAAATTGCTTCTAAACTTAAAAGTGGATAAGTATCAGCAAAAACACAATGATGGTTATTTTCTTTTTCATTTTCCCAAATAAACTCCATAGCTTGATATTGTTTTTTTGAAACAGTTTTTGTATCAGGACCAAGAGAATAAGACGCTGTTATTGCAAATGATAAAACTAAAATTAAAAAAACCATGTACTGTATACTATATGCTGTGTACTTTTTTACAATATTAAACAAACCATAAGTAAATAAAATAATAAAGAGCAATCCTAAGACCATATCTAATCTTCTTGCCAAAATGTTTTCTCCATCTAAAAAATAACGAGAAATAATATAAGTTAAACTCAAACCTAAACTAAGACTAGAAATATAAACCAACTGTAAATTCTTTTTTACAAAACTTTTTACCATTCCAAAAAAAAATAACATCCAAAAACCAATAGCCAATATTGGAACTAGCCACGACTGACTGACAAAGGTGTTTTTAACAAATGAATAACTAGGAGTTTGATTAAACAAAATATTACCGGTCAATATATCGTGAGTTCTGGGTCCAGTTGCTAGGTAAAAACCAGAAAAATTACCAATGATTTGTTTAATTGCATCTAGGTAGTTTTCTAGGTAATTAACTAGGTAGAAACTATAACCACCGATAATTTCTAAAACCAAAATACTCACTAATATTAAAGTGGTTATTAAAATAGCTATTAAAATATTATTATTTCTTGCAAACTTTTTAATGATAATTGCACTTAGAAAAAATAACCAAAATAAAATAAAATATAACAAGTATCCAAATAAAAATACCATTCCTAATACCGCCAAACTTACAAGCTGTTCTTTTTTATCAGATTTTAACCATCTTAATAACAAAATTAGACTTAGCACAAAAGGTAAAAATCCAAAACTAACTGGCAAAGTCATTGAGCCCAAGCTGTGAATAGCAAAAGGCAAAGAACCCACAAAGACCAAAAATAAAGATTCTTTTCTCCCCCATCTAAATGATCTCCCTAATTCAAAAAGTAAAATTGGTAAAATTAAAGAAAACAAAATCGGTAAAAACCATTTATTAAAATCTATTAGATTAACCTGTAAAACTTTTGATAAAAATGTACTCCCACCCCAAAAATTAGAATAGGTTAACTTTCCAATGCTAAAATTACTAACAAGTTTGGTATTTTCTCCTTCTATGCTTGGCTCAACTTCTAATCCATCTAAAAGTCGTCCTTCCACAGCAGTGTGTCGCCACTGATCACCTCCATAAAAATATTCATGAGTTAGTGGTAAGTAGGCGTGGAGTAAAAAAGAATATAAGATTAAAAATAATAACAAGGTTTTAATTTTTAATTTCGTAAAAATCAAAAACCCTAAAATTAATGTTGCAAAGAAAAATATGTAAATAAAAACAGGATGAATTGTTTGCCAAGGACTTAATATACTATCCCCTGTTTTAGATATATATAAGAAGTAAAAACCAGCAACAATTAATCCAAAATAAATAAAACTTAAAATTTTATAAAAAGGAAATCTAATCTTTGGAAAATATAGTATTTTCTTATCATCAAATTTAATTTTTCTATAATTTAGCAAATACTTTTCAAGACCAACAGAAACCAAACCATTCATTAAAAACAAAATAGAGATAACTTCATTCTGAAAACCATTGAAAAATACCGCTATTCCAAAGAAAAAACTTAAAACAAAAAAACTTGAGAATCCTCCCAATATCTTAGTATAAGTATTAACAGAAAAACCAAAAAATCTTATCAACCATAGGTAAAATCCTTTATACGAAATTAAAAAATGTAAACATAAAAAAACCAAACCTAAGATTGGTAACTTCCAAATAGATAACTGAAAATACATCAAAGCTGATAAAATTGTTATTCCGAGTAGTTTTTTGAGTATCATATTATAAATAATACTCTAAATACCCTTCTAAGTCTAGTTTAACCCACAGTTTACCCCCAACTAATCCCCAATTCTCACTTGCGGTTTAGAAATCAATAAGCTACAATTAATACCCAAACAAATATGGATAATTACGAAAAAATTCCACCACAAAATCTTGAAGCCGAACAATCATTTTTAGGCTCTGTTTTGCTTAACAAAGATTCACTTTTAAAAGTGGCTGATATTGTTAATCCAGAAGATTTTTATAAAGATGCTCATGAAAAAATTTTTGAAGTAATTTTAGAATTATATGAAAATAATGATCCAATTGACTTAGTTTCTTTGAGCAACCGCTTAGAAGAAAAGAAAATTCTAGAAAATATCGGTGGTAGAAGTTATTTAACAAAACTTGCTGATTCAGTGGTTACTTCATCTGGCATTGTTCATTATGCTGAAATAATTCATCATAAAGCTACCAGAAGAAGACTTTTAGCGGCATCTCAAAATATAATTAAAATGTCTTATGAAGAAGACGAATCAACTATTGAAACTTTACTAGACCAAGCTCAGAAAAAATTATTTAGCGTTTCAAATGTTCATCTAAAACAAACTTTTAGCCCAATCCGTAATGTTTTAACAGATGCCTTTGAGAGAATTGACGACCTTCACAAACACAAAGGGCAAATGAGAGGTGTTCCAACCGGATTTAAAAGTTTAGACAATCTTTTAGCTGGTTTACAAAAATCTGATCTTGTTATTTTAGCTGCTCGTCCTTCTGTAGGAAAAACTTCTCTTGCGCTCGACATTGTACGTCATGTTGGCACTGAAGCAAAAATACCTGTTGGATTATTTTCACTCGAAATGAGTAAAGAACAGTTGGTAGATAGACTTCTTTGTTCTCAAGGAAATATCGATCTTTGGAAATTGCGTACTGGAAACTTATCTTCTAATCCAAATTCTGATGACTTCCCTCGTATCGGACATGCAATTGGTGTCTTGTCAGAATCTCCGATTTATATTGATGACACTCCAAACTTAAATATAATGCAAATTCGTACCAAAGCAAGAAGATTGCAATCAGAACATGGACTTGGTTTAATTGTTATTGATTATTTACAATTAATGGAATCTCACGGTGGAAACAAAAGTGATGGACGTGTTCAAGAAGTTGCTGCTATTACCAGAGGTTTAAAAGGTATTGCTCGTGAACTTAATATTCCTGTACTTGCACTCTCACAGCTTTCTCGTGTAGTTGAACAAAGTAAACCAGCTATTCCAAAACTTTCTCATCTGCGTGAATCTGGTTCTATTGAGCAAGACGCTGATGTTGTTATGTTTATTTATCGTAAATCTGCCGATAGAAATTATCGTCCAGAAGAAATACCTCCTGATGAACAAAATATGGCTGAAATTCATATTGCCAAACATAGAAATGGTCCAACCGGAATTGTTAAAACGATATTTGTAGCTAAACAAGCTTCATTTAAAAATCTAGAGGTAAATTTAAACGAAAGTCATGCTTCACAACCGGCAGGAGGCCAACCTCAAAAACAAGGTAATTCTAATGAGTTAAAATCAAAAGAATATTATCAAAAAAAGAATGCATCACCAAAATTTTAATTAACTCAAATGTCATTCTGAATTCATTTCAGAATCTCAAAATATATAATTTTATGTTCAACAAACTAAAGCAATTTAAAGACATGCGTGATAGTGCAAAAAAAATGCAAAACGCTTTATCTGACGAAAGTGTAACTATTCGTGAGTCAAATGACAAAGTAGTAATGACAATGGACGGAAATATGAAAATGACCGGCCTTGCAATCGATGATGATTTGATGGGAGTAAACAATAAAGAAAAACTTCAAAATGCAATTAAAGATGCTCATGCTTCTGCTATGAAAAAAATTCAAAGAATAATGGCTTCAAAAATGCAAGAAATGGGAGATTTTGAAATGCCTTTTGGAAAAAAGTCTTAAAACTAATTACAAATGTACAGTTCTTCGATTCAAAATTTAATCAATGAACTAAAAAAACTTCCCTCTATCGGACAACGCTCTGCAGAAAGGTTTGTTTTTCATTGGCTAAAAAAAGGAAAAGGAGATGTTGCAGAATTAAAACTTGCCCTTGATGAATTGTTAGAAAATGTAAAATCATGCAAAACTTGTTGGGATTTTACTGATGATGAATATTGCCAAATTTGTAATGATAAGAAACGTGACCACAGTACAATTTGCGTAGTGTCTAGTTCTCAAGACCTACAAACAATTGAAGGTATAAGAGAATACAACGGCGTCTACCACGTATTGCGAGGACTTATCAATGATATTGAATACGCAAACAGTCCTAATGTAAAAATAAAAGAATTAATCGAACGAGTTAAAAAAGAAGATGTAAAAGAAATTATTTTAGCTTTAAATCCAAACTTAGCTGGAGAAACAACAACACTCCTAATTCAAAAAAACATTAAAGACCTAAATCCTGATATTAAAATAACAAAACTTGCACGCGGACTACCAATGGGATCAGATTTGCAATATGCAGATGAGATAACTTTAGGCAGTGCTTTGAAAAATAGAAATTAAAATAAGATAAAAAAAGAAACTATAGTTTAAACTGTAGTTTCTTTTTATTTTTATTATTTATTTTTCCAAAATCTCTACACTTTCAATTACAACTGGTTCAACTGGAGAAGAACCTTCGCCTCCAGCCACTACTTCTGCATTTGCGATTTTATCTACAACATCTAACCCTTCAATCACTTTACCAAAGATAGTATAACTTGATGGAAGAGAAACATCTCCGTGCATTATGAAAAACTGACTTCCGTTTGTATTTGGACCTGCATTAGCCATTGCAAGTGTTCCTTTATTATATTCTCCATCAAATTTCTCATCATTAAACTTATATCCGGGACCACCTGAGCCACTTCCTGTTGGATCACCACCTTGAATCATAAAATCTTTAATAACTCTATGAAAAATTACACCTTCATAAAATCCTGTTTTTGATAGGTAAACAAAATTATTTACTGTTACAGGTACATCCTCTTTATTTAATTCCACTACCATATCCCCTGCACTAGTTTTAATTTTAGCACTATATTTTTTTCCTTCTTCCAAAATCATATTTTTTTCTGGATGAAATCCTTCTATTTTTTCTAGTTGCATATTTTCTTTATTTTTAATTAAATTATTTTCTCTTTTTATTATTTGACCAGCAATAGTATTTTCATTTTTTATTTTTTCGACTATATCTTCTTCTTCAACTATTTCATCAGCAGGCAATGCTTCTTTATTTTCTAAAGTAATTTCTTCTACTTGGTCTTCTTCCCCACCCCACATTGAATATGATAATCCAACTACCACACTCCCAATTATTATAATAAATACGATTAATCTTGCCATAAATTTAAATTTAATATATATAATGAATAGTATATATTATTTAAGGTTTTTAATCAATGTTTATAAAATAAAAATAGTACTTACCATGGTAAGTACTATTTTTATTATATATTTTTATTTTACCTTTACTTGTGTAAATTTTTGACGATGACCATATACCTTATGATATCTAACTTTTCTCTTATATTTCTCTACTCTGACTTTCTTGGCACGGCCTTGTTTTTCAATAGTTGCTTCAATAGTAGCTCCTTCAAGATATGGAGTACCTAATTTTACATCAGAACCATCATCTTTTGCTGTTAAGAGCACTTTATCAAAAACTATTTTATCACCTTCAGCTTCTGGTAATTTTTCTATTTTTAATACTTCTCCAGTTTTGATCAAGTATTGTTTTCCACCGGTTTTTATTACTGCGTACATAGATTTTTATATATTTTAAATTATTACGGGTGCCAATATGATACCAGAATAAAAGATATTAGTCAACCCCAAATACCTATTTAATTCTTAATTTCAATGATATCCCCTAATTTTAAACCATTTTCTTTAGTAAAACCAGCTTTAAGCTCAAAAACCATAGTTGAATTTTCTTTACCAAAGTATGGAATTAACTCATTTTGTACTATACCAACCTCTACTTTAACATTTGGAGCAATATCAACAACTTTAACCATACAACTATGATACAACCCTGTCACCAATTTTCTAAAACCAAATTTGTTAAGTAAACACTTACTTCCTTCATCATCCACACCAACCACCCAGACAATATCAATTGGAAAATTCATATCACGCATAACCATTGTATGCTGTGCATAATTTTTAAACACGAACATCATTCCATCTATATCACCCATACTATCATGACCACTCCACCCTTCATACCTGTGATCACTCGTATCAGCCACCAAAACATTTAAATTTTTACCAGAAATTTCTATATCTGCATCAGGCCACAAAGAAGTTCCTATTTTTAATAAAATAGTTACAAAAATAATTAATAATACAACTATCAATTGTACTTTTGTATTTTTCTTTTCTTTTTTACGAAAAAACATATTTTAATTACTTACTTGCCTTTTATTAATAAACATTTCAAATACCAACATTCCTAAAAACAAAACTCCAAGCACTGCTAATTTATAGGCACTTTCAAAAACTAAAGTTGTAATGCCAAATAAAAACGCAACTGCATATAAAGATAATACTGCTTGCGGGTGTGAAAATCCTAAATCTAATAATTTAAAATGTAAATGCTCTCTGTCCCCTTCCATTATAGATTTACCTTGTCTATTTCGTCTATACATCACCCTTACCAAATCTAAAACCGGAACTGCCATTACGAGGAGTGCAGTGGCAATTTTTCCACCAGACACAATCGCCAAAAAACCCAAAGTCAAACCAATAAACATACTTCCACCTTCACCCAGGAATATCTTCGCAGGATAGAAATTAAACCATAAAAATCCAAGCAAACTCCCTGCAAAAATCAAACATAGGAGTTTAATATCAGGTTGAAAAAATTCAGCGGTTGAAGCGATAGCAGCTATAAGCATCGCACCAATCAAAACAATTCCACTAGACAAACCATCTAAACCATCTAAAACTTTTGTAGCATACATCATACCTAGTAACCAGAAAAATATTAATAAGTCTGCTATCACCAAAATATTTCCAAAACTTCCTAAAGAAATTTGCCAAAAATCTAAACCAACCGTTCCTCCTAGTGGATTAGTTATCCCGTCAAAATTAATTCCTCCAAGCATAACTACAAATACTGCAAACGCACTTATGAGCAAGCGATTTAAAGCTTTAATCTTATAGACATCATCAAACCATCCTAAAACCATAATTATCAGACTACCCAGGAATAAAAAAAATAATTGCTTAAAATTTATATCTTCTTTTAAAAAACCGGTAGAAAAATATACTACAAAAGAAACTACCCAAAAACTTAAAAAAACTGCCATACCACCTAAAAGTGGAATGACTTTTTTATGTAAATGACGCCCTTCATCGGGCTGATCAACAACATTAAAACGGAAAGCAAATTTGCTCACCAAAATAGTTAAAACTATAGATAAAATTATTGCAGATAAAAAGTAAATCATTTTCCTAAAATTATTTTACAGCACTGTCACTAAATACCACTTTAGACTAGAATTTTCATAATTTTGTATAAAACTTAAAAAATCTTTTTAAGTTAATGTGGTATATTAACGAAAAAATAGTTTTTAAATTTTACCAAAATTTGGGGATTATAGGCAAAGTTGGTGTTTAGTGACGGTGCCTTACACTAACTTCCCCACCTTCACCAACCACAACTACATCTCTTCTTTTTAAACCACCTTTTAAAATTAATTCGGCTAGTTTGTTTTCAACTTTTTCTTGGATTGCTCTTCTCATTGGTCTAGCCCCAAACTGAGGATCATATCCAACATCTGCTAAATAATCCAAACCTTCCTCTGTTACTTCTAGTTTTACACCGTGTTTTTCTAAACCTTTTTCAACTCTTTTCAACATCAAACCAGCAATCTTTTTAATACTTTCTCTATCAAGTGCTTTAAATAAAATCATTCCATCAAAACGATTTAAAAATTCTGGTCTAAAACTCTCCGATAATTCGCCGTGTAGTAGATTTGCTTTTATCTTTTCATAAGAAATACCTTCTTCTATCTGTTTAGTAACAAAACTTGTGCCAGCATTTGATGTGGCTATAATAATAACATTTGTAAAATCAACTGTACGGCCTGTGCTGTCAGTTAAGCGACCATCATCCATCACTTGCAAAAATAAATTTAAAATGTTTGGATCGGCTTTTTCTATTTCGTCGAGTAGCAAAAGTGTAAATGGACTTTTACGAATTCCTTCTGTTAAAATTCCGCTTCCCTTTTCTCCTGCGTTTCCTATCAATCGATACACACTTGCACTATCTTGATATTCACTCATATCAAGTCTAACAATTCTTTCTTCGCCACCAAAATAAATTTCTGCAATTGTTTTAGCAAGTTCTGTTTTACCAACACCAGTTGGACCTAAAAATAAAAAATTAGCAATAGGTCTATTGGTTGAACGCATTTCAACTCGAGCTCGACGCAAAGCATTAGCTATTGCATCAACTGCTTCGTTTTGACCAATCAACCTCTTATGCATTTCCTCTTCTAAGCGAAGTAACTTTGAAGACTCATCACTCGAAACAGCTTGAACAGGTATTTTAGTTTTCTTAGCTACTATTTCTCCTACTTCTTGTGGTGTGACAAGAGAATTATCACCTTTCTTTTCTCTAGTATAACCAGCTGATTCTTTCATGATTTCTATAGCACTCCCAGGCAGATAATCATCTTGAATAAACCTAGAAGAAAGTTTTACACAACTTTCCAAAGCGTCATAAGAAAAGAAAACTTTATTTTTATTTTCTATATAACCAACTTTACTTTCCAAAACATTAATAGCCTGACTTTCTGTCATTTCTTCAACATCCACCTTTGTGAATATACTAGAAATAGAAGAATTAACAATATGTTTACTATATCCTTCACTAGAAATTGTAGCAAAAGTAAAGAAATTTGATTTACCTAGGTATTCAGCTAACGCTTCACTAGCATCTAGACTTTCTTTTTCACTACCAGAAGATATACCAACAAGATCATCTATGTTATGAATAAACAAAATAACATTTTTGGCTTTTCCTACTTCGTTCATCAATCTAATTATTCTCTCTACTACCTCCGCTGGAGTTGACCCGCTAAGCAAACTCGGAATACTAATTTTTACCAATCGTTTGTCATATAGTTTCTCAGGAACATCTCCTATAATCATTTTTTCGGTTACTCCTTCAATTATACTCATCTTCCCTACTCCATAATCACCTACGAGTAAAACATTTCTTCCTCCTGACTGAACTATTCTAAAAATTTCACCTATTTCTTCATCTCTGGCAATATTTGTAGGTAAGTAACCTAATTGAGCAAGGTGAGTTAGGTCTTCGCTAAATTTATTTAAATACGGAGTTGCTACTGCCGTCATTGCTTTATCCATTCCATGTTTAGAACGCTGTTTCGCACTTTGATGAAATTTAGCATATTGATGATAAAGTCTTTCTCTAATTCTTACCCATTCAATCACATTGCTTAATTTTTCGCTACTAATATTTAAATCATAAAGCATTTCCTTTATACTCTCAGATTCTAAAACTACTGCCAAAATTAGCTCCCCTGCTCCCACATATTCTTGATGTGATTCATAGGCTTTCTCATATGCCAACATTAAAACTTGTTGCATTTCAGGAGTTGAAACTGGCATTTCTAATTTACCCCTCTTATCGATTGTTTGTACAGTTCTGAGTAAATTATCTACACGAGATTTAACAGTGTTAGTTGGAATACCTAGACGCAAAAATATACTAGAAATTCTATTAACTTCTAGAAGCGCAGAAAATAAATGTATAGGTTTAAAACTGGCATGTTGATTTTTATCAGCAATTTTATAAGCTACAGACAAAACATCCAAAGCATCTTGACCAAAAGTCTTAGCAATGTTCTTTCTATCTTTTCTATGCATCTTCAAAATACCTTCCCAGTTAGTCTTATCTTGAAAACCATTGTAACTTGAAGGCTTCTCACCATATTTTTGATTATAATCATGCTGTTCTACAATTTCTTTACTAGGTTTTTCTACTATTTGACGATAGAAAAAATATACAAAACTTAAAACTCCCAAAAAGAATAGCGTTCCTATTAATTGAGATTCTGAATTATATATATATTTAATTAAAAGTATTGGATCTTTTATGCTATTACCTTGTTCAATTCCTAATCGGTAAATTACCACTCCCAACCAAAACCAAAAGTTAAAGCCTAAAATTAAAATGGTAATTTTCCTAACTTTATTTAAAATTAAACGAGCTTTTTCCACACCTAGATGATAACGAGTTAAAGGATAACTCCAATAAAGAAACTTGGAACGCTTTAAAACACCAAAAGACATCGCTTTACACTGGGGACATTTTTTAAACCCTAATTTACCTGTTGATTTACAATAATCACAGGTTAAAATATTTTGTGATGGATTTTTTTGTAGATCTGTCATGTTGTATAGACTTAATTTTATTTTTTAGTATGGATTTCTGATATGTAATTACTTTGAAAGATTCCTCCACTCCGCTGTCGCTTCGGTCGGAATGATAAGTTGGAACGGACTTTACTATTGTCATCCCGAACGGAACAAAAATGAAGTCAATCGTTTTTCTTAGTACTAATACACCCACTTGTCATCCCGAGCTTGTCGAGGGATCTTTCTTAATACGAATATTTAACCAAGTAAATCACCATATAAATCTTTCCATTCTTTGTTGTCTTTTTCTATTAAACTTACTTTCTTTTCTCTTCTCCAATTTTTTAATTGTTTTTCTCTTCTTATTGCAACTCTTATATCTGTAAACCATTCGTAATATACTAATTTCTTACACTTATACTTTTTAGTAAATCCTTTAAATACTTCTTCTTTATGTTCTTCTACTCTTTTTATTAAATTATTACTTACTTCAACATATAATACCTTATTAATTCCAGACATTATGTAAATATAATAATTATGACTTTTCATATCCCTTCCTTCTTTATCTGTTAAAAAATTCCTCTAAAAATTATAACTGGGGCGATGATCCAAAATCCAAAAATCAATAAACAAAATACTAGCCAAAAGAAAAGCCCAATAGAACGGATAACTACTTGAAACAAACGCATAAAGAAACTGATAATTCTGCCTTCCCAGTCCCACTGACCAAACATCGGAACAAAAATATTTTTTAACCACAAACCAGGGGCAAGACGAGCATTGCCACTTTTAAAAATTTCATAACATTTCTCAACTATAAATTTAATTCCACCCGAATACCACCAGACTGGAAAATAAATTATATCAAGCAAGATGTCGAGTAATAATCTTTGGGCGATTATGATCCACATAAATTTATTACTTATTACAAACTTTTCCACTTGTCATCCTGAGTCAACGAAGTAACCCCTTTGGGGCTTGTCGAAGGATCCCTTAAGAAACTTTAAGAGATTCCTCCACTACACTCCACTTCGTTGCGCTTCGGTCGGAATGACAAACGAACTTTAAAATTTATTAAACTTATTATACCATATTTATTAATACTTGTAATTAAAAGTATATATGAACGTATATACGTTCATATATACTTTATCAGAAAAAACTAATACAATTTTAGAAAATAAAAAAACAGGGTGGCGAAAAATACGCCACCCTGCAGAACTTGTTCAGGATAAAGAAGCTGCTGACGACGAAGAGTGTGAGTTGAAGTTGCCACAAGCGAACTCAAGCACCTCGTTTTCGGAGTTTGGAGCCGTTTCTGGAAGCTCCCAGATTTCAAATTCAACAACTACTGCGTTGCTGATCGAGGAACTGCTGAATGGTGGCGGACTGGAATCACCATATGCCATACCACTCATAGCAAACATTGCCAACACAAGAGTGAAGAATAAAATTTTCTTCATAACACCTCCTTGTCAAAAGTTATACCAAATTTTCTTCTTTACAACTACTTGCAGGGTTCAATTTTTACCTTTCTACCTGCATTATCAAAAGAACGAAATACATTTTAAATATTATATACTAAAGAATAAGTTTTAGCAATAACTTCTTTAGAAATAACAAATTAACAATCAAAAAAGAAGCATTTCTACTTCTTATCCAAATTTTAAATAAAATCTACTTCTTCGCCACAGCAATATTAACTGCTGTATGATATTGTATTTTACTAACTGCCACCATTTCAGTTTTATTTATTCTTTCTTGAATACTACTCATAGTGCCAAAATCTGCTTTTTCAAGTTCTAATTTTTGAATCTCTCTTTGTAATTCTGTTACTTGACCTTCTAACTCATGAATCTTATATCCAGAAGTTGAAGTTGAGCTTATTTGAAAAACATAACCAGTCGTACATGCAATAAAAACAAGGCTTACCAATAACTTTGCACCACTACCAGTCATCCAACTAGGTAACGCCCAAGAATACAAAGAATTTCTTAGGTGATTTAATTGATAATTTATTTTTCTTTTTAGAGACATAAGTTGTTTTATTTAATAGATTCTTCGATTCCTCAGAATGACAATAGCATGTCCGTTGCTATCTCGAGCTTGTCGAGAGATCTTTCTTAGTACGAACTTCTAATATGTAATTACTCTGAAAGATTCCTCCACTCCGCTGTCGCTTCGGTCGGAATGACAATTGTTTATAATTTTTGAAATACTCTTAGTTTTGCACTTCTAGCACTTGGATTTTGTTTTAATTCATCACTACTTGCTGTAATTGGTTTTTTTGTTATCATTATCCCCTCTTTGTTATTGATATTTTGAAAAAAATGTTTTACTATCCTGTCTTCCAAAGAATGAAAACTGATTACCACCAACCGCCCACCTGATTCCAAAACCTCTATAGCATCTGGCAAAACAGTTTTTAAAACTTCTAATTCTTTATTTACTGCTATTCGGAGTGCTTGAAAAACTTTTGTAGCAGGATGCTTTCCGCGAGTCCAAGGAATCTCTTTTTCTGTTTTTAATTTCTCTCTATAAACACTCAAGACTATTTCTACTAATTCACTGGTTGTTTTCAAAACATTTCCACTTCTTTTTTCAACAATTTTTTTAGCAATCGCTTGTGAAAACTTTTCTTCTGCAAATTCTCTAAAAATCTTTTCTAATTCTTTTTCACTTAGGTTATTTAATAATTCACTTGCAGTTTGTAAATCAACATTCCCTTCATCGAATCTCATATCAAGTGGCTCATCTCCCTCAAAGCTAAATCCTCTTCCTCTTTCTTTAAACTGTGGAGTACTCCATCCCAAGTCAATCAAAATTGCATTCGGTTTAAAATCTTTTTCTTCTACAATACTCTTTAAATTTGCAAAATTATCTCTTACAAATATTGCTTTATCTTCAAAATTATATAGATATTGCTTTGCTCGAAGTACTGCTTCTACATCCACATCTATTCCTAGCAATTTTCCATCAGTAATACCATCTAAAATCTTTTCTGAATGACCAGCATCTCCTAGAGTACAATCAACTACCCTACTATCATTTTTTAAATTTAAATTCTCAATTACTTCATTTAGTAGTACAGGTACATGCTTCATATAATTTCTGTTACATTATTAAACCCCCAGTTCTCCCATTTGCTCAGCAATTTCACTACTTTCTTTTTCTGTTTGTTCTTTATATTTTTCCCAAGCTTCTTTATTCCAAAGCTCTAAACGATTATACAGTCCAGCAACCACTACACTCTTTTTAAAGCTAGCAAATTGTCGAAGGTATTCTGGCAAAACAACTCTCCCTTGTTTATCGATAGATACATCCATAGCACCTGCCAACATCAGCCTTGAAAATGCTCTTGCTTTTGATTGTGAAAAAGGAAGTGAAGCTAGTTTCTCTGCTAATTTTTCCCATTCTGTTTTAGTATAAAGAAATAAACAATTGTCTAGTCCTCGAGTTACAACTGCACCCTTTTTTAAATCAGCCCGAAATTTGACTGGTATTGCTAACCGTCCTTTATCATCTAGATTATGGTTGTATTCGCCTATAAAAGCGGACATGGATTTTTGAATATTAAAACTAAGGTTCCGTGAGTTTCCCCACTCGTCCCCACTGCAATCCATTATACACCACTTTACCACCATATACAAACCAATTTTAACAAAAGTTATCCACAGCAGTAAAAATCTATGATCTATATCACTAAAAATAAGCTTTTTTAATTATAATAAATATAAAAAAAGAAATACTGATTTAAATACGTATTTAAATCAGTATTTCTTTTTACACACACATTCAGTCACAAGACCGAGCATTTGATACTTTTGGTTTAATCTACATATGAAATTGAACTCAACTGTCATTCTGAGCGAAACGAAGTGTAGTTGAAGAATCCCTTAAAAATTAATTATTACTTTTGAGAGATCTCTCCACTCCACTTCGTTGCAGTCGAGATGACAAACGAGAATATTTTGTTACTTTTGTGCAGACAAAAGTAAGAGAGATAAATAATATGTTAAATATAGTAGGAAAGTTTTATAAACTGTAATTGCTTAGAAAGATCCTGAAACAAGTTCAGGATGACAAGTGGTGAAATATGTAAATAAAAAATAGACCAGTTCAACACAGTATGGTCTATTTTTTATTTATTTATAATTCAAACTCTTGTTCCCTCTGTGCTACTTCAACATCAACCTTCAGATCTTTTTTCAATCTTTTTTCTAAAGCATCACAAGCCATTGGCTCACCATGATTTAAAATTACTTTTTTAGGCATTGTTTTTCCACTGGAAATCCAATCTACCATTTTATTTTGATCTCCATGAGCAGACAAAGCACCGATCGCTTTCACATTACAATTTACTTTTACTCTTTCATTCATAATAGTCACTGGAGACTTCCCTTCTAAAATATCACGCCCTAAAGTTCCATAGGCCTGATACCCAACAATTAACAAAGTATTTTCTTTTTTTGATAAATAACGCAAAGCATGATGAACAATTCGTCCTCCATTCATCATTCCTGAGCCTGCAATAATAATCTTTGGACCAGTGGTACGATTAATCTGCATTGACTCTTCTCTTGTCATCGTCATTTTAAGTCCTGGAAATTGAAAAAGATCATCATCTGCTAGGTAAAGTTTTTTTGCATCTTTGTCATAATACTCTGGAAACTTGCGATAAACTTCAGTCGCTTTGATCGCAAGTGGTGAATCCAAATAAATTGGTACTCTTGGTAATTTATGTTGTCTATCAATTAGATCGTTTAAATGATACAGAAGTTCTTGCGTACGCTCTAGCGAAAAAGCCGGAATCATCAAAACACCACCAGCACTCAATGCTTGTTCAACTTTTTCTTGAATAATACTTTCTCTCTCTTTTGGATTCTCATGAATTCTATCTCCATAAGTAGATTCACACAAAACCAAATCAACATTCTCAGGCATCGGTTCAGTATCTTTTAAAATAGGAACATTTATATTTCCAATATCTCCTGAAAAAACAATTTTCTTTCCATCAACATTAATTTCTACAAAAGCTGCCCCAAAAATATGTCCTGCATCATAAAATTTAACCTTTACCCCCGGAACAAGCTCATCCTCCTTGTGGTATTCAATTGGTTTAAATTGTTGCATCACTCCCGCTACATCTGTTTCATCATATAAAACTTGTGAACCAGTTTTAATACTATTATATTTCATAACATGCAAGGCATCTTCTAAAATTAATTCTGCCAAATCTATTGTAGCTGGTGTTGCATAAATAAAACCACCATAACCATTTTTAATTAAAAGAGGTAAACGCCCTACATGATCTAGATGGGCATGAGTTAAAATTACACAACTCAAAGTTTTTGGATCAAAATCAAACTCTTCATGATTTTTTTCCTCATTAAATTCTCCACCCTGAAACATTCCACAATCAATTAGTATTTTTTTGTCTTTTGTTTCGAGTAAATTACAAGAGCCTGTAACTTCTCGAGCTGCTCCATGAAATGATATTTTCATAAGAATAATAGGTCAAAGCCTTATCATTCCCGCGTAAGCCGGGAATTTAGGATTAAAAATAAAATACATTAATTTAATTATAGCATAACAGCTATTCTGTACAAACTACTAAATTTTTGATAAACTACTCATAAGTTAAACTAAGTATTGTGAATTATACACATATGAAAAGAAACTTGATTGATAATGTTAAAATAATTGAACCACCGATTGAAGAAATAACAAAAAAACGTTCTGGATTTAAAAAAACCTGTTTTACTGGTTGTGGTTGTTTAGTGTTTTTTTTAATCCTAGTAATCGTTGGTATTAGAGTGTCGATGGGGCCAGGACCAAAAACAATTAAAGAATTACCGGAAAATTTCCCTAAAGAAATTCCTGTTTATGACCAAGACAACGTAGAAAAAATTATTTTTATATCAGGTAAATATAAAAATCGTGGAATTGAAATTGCGGCATTTTTTCCAAAAATTATTCTTTCCCCTCTTCTTTTAACTTTAAATAATCAAGATACTGGCACTAGTAAACAAAGTTATTTAAGAAATGTTTGGAAGGTAGTTTCTACCCCTGTTGGAGATTCTCGTGACACTGTTCGGATAGAGTGGGGTCATATTGATGCTGACCCAAATTTTATAATTAATTATTACAAAACCGAACTTAAAAAAATAAATTTTACTATTGAGGTAGAAAGTGAAGGAAGTGGAATTAAACAATTTTCTTTTAAAAGAGACGATGGAATAAGTGGGTCATTTTATACAGAAAATAAAGATACAGAAACAATGGGAACAAATATCGTAATTTTAACACTCAACCTAAATCAATAAGATGATTTTAAAAAGAATTTTTGCCAATCAATCTAAAACAATAACTGGCGCTGCAATCATAATTGCAAGCGCCACTTTTGTAAGTCGTTTAATAGGACTTTTGCGCGACAGGATTTTTGCTCATTACTATGGTGCAGGGACTGTAATGGATGCTTATTATGCTAGTTTTAAAATTCCAGATTTAATTTATGGTCTTTTAATTTTAGGAGCTCTGTCAGCAGGATTTATCCCAACTTTTACTAAAATTTTTAATAAAAAGAAAAAAGAAGGTTGGAAGTTAGCAAACAATATTTTAAACATCGTTGGAATTTCAATGATTTTTATTTGTGGACTGGGAATGTTTTTTACTACACAGCTTGCTCCACTCATCGCTCCTGGATTTTCTAAGGACGCTCTGCAGATGGTAATCGGTTTTACTCGCATAATGCTCATCTCTCCAATTTTACTTGGGCTTTCTATGGTGATGGGCGGAATTTTACAATCTCTTAGACAATTTCTAGTTTATTCTCTTGCTCCCATTTTCTACAATTTAGGAATAATTTTAGGAACAGTGGTTTTAGTTAAATATCTTGGAATAAATGGAATTGCTTGGGGAGTTGTCCTTGGTGCTTTTATGCACTTGTGTCTACAAAGTACAGGAGCATATTTTTCTGGCTGGCGTCCTCGTTGGTATTTTAATTTAAAAGATAAAAATACCAGACTAATTGGAAAATTAATGATTCCTAGAACAATGGGACTAGCAATTTATCAACTAAATATTATTATCCTTACTGTTTTGGCTTCATTTCTTGCGACTGGTAGCGTTGCAATTTATAACTATGCTAATAACTTGCAAGGTGTAGCAGTGGGAATAATTGGAATTCCGTTTGCACTCGCAGTCTTCCCTACTCTTTCAGCTACTGCTGCTACAAACAATACTAAGAAATTTATTGAGAATCTTTTAAACACCACTCGTAAAATATTATTTTTAATAATCCCTGCTTCAGTTTTAATCCTACTACTTCGAGCTCAAATCGTTAGAGTTGTTTTAGGCTCAGGTCAATTTGACTGGACAGCAACTATTAATACTGCTGACGCTTTAGCATTTTTTGCTCTTTCACTTTTTGCTCAAGCTCTTATCCCACTTTTTGCTCGTGCTTTTTATTCTTTAGAGAATACCAAAACACCTTTTATTATTGCTTTAATTTCTGAACTAGTAACGATAATTTTTGCCTTGTTATTAATGCGTCCACTTGGAGTTTCTGGATTAGCTTTAGCAGTTTCTATTGGAGCAATTTTAAATATGTCTTTATTATTTACTTCCCTTCGTCAAAGGTTAGGGTCTTTTAAAATACAAAATCATATTTATGACCTTTATAAGATGATGATTGCGGGAGTAGTAATGGGATTTGCAATTCAAGTTATTAAATATCCACTCGCACAAATTTTTAATCAAGATTACTTTTGGGGCATTCTAGGACAAGGATTTTTTGCAGGAATAATCGGACTTGTAGTCTATTCACTTCTATGTTATTCTTTACGACTACCAGAGTTTATTGAATTCTGGCAAAGTATTAGAAAAAGATTTTTAAAAATTAACAATCTACCTGAAGAGGCAAACTTAGGAAAATAAAAAACCCGTCCACAAGTGAACGGGAAATCTTGAAAGCATAAAAACTCAATCTTTGGATTCTATACTCAATTTCTCATAGACTTCAGTAAGGGTGCTACCGCAAGATAACGGAATAATCATACTCATTATCTTAGTAATTCCTTCCAAGTCATCAAAATCTTTCAAAATCTTTTTAAAAGTCTCCCTGCCTTCAGGATCTTTTCTAAGACCTCCAGACATATACAGCAAAAGCTTACGGTCATCCTTATCAGGGAAAGGAAAAAGAATTTTTTGAAACGCTCCACCCAATACATCGTTAGCAATATCCAAAACACTATGCAATACCTCTAACTTTAAATCTACAGACTCTTGATCTTGATACTCTTCAATCTTTTTCCAATATTCAGTAGAATTAATCAAAACATCCATTGCATCAGCAAAACTCTTAACATCCGCAGAAAGCTTCACCAACTTTTCTCTCAATTCTTTACTCATCGCATATCCCTCCAGCACTAAATTTAAAAAACCACTAAAACAATACTATAATTCTAACAAACTGTCAATACTTAAACTAATATGAACGAAAACCTTAGAAATTTCTGTATAATCGCCCATATCGATCATGGTAAGAGTACCCTCTCTGATCGTCTTTTAGAATTAACAAAAACTGTATCAAAAAGAGAAAGCCAAAATCAGTTACTTGATTCAATGGATATAGAACGAGAGAGGGGTATAACTATCAAACTCGCTCCAGCTCGAATGAAATACACCTGTCATCCTGAGCTTGCCGAAGGATCCCTTAAAAAAATTAAAAGAGATTCTTCGATTCCTCAGAATGACAAAGAGGAGTTCATCCTAAATCTAATAGATACTCCCGGTCATGTTGATTTTAACTACGAAGTCTCTCGCTCTCTCGCCGCTGTTGAAGGAGCAATTTTGCTAGTGGATGCAACCCAAGGCGTTCAAGCTCAAACAATCGGAAATCTATATCTTGCAATTGAACAAGACTTAACAATCATTCCGGTAATAAATAAAATTGATATGCCTTCGGCTGATATAAAAAAAACAAAGGCAGAAATTACCAATTTAATCGGATGTAAAGATGAAGATATAATTTCAGTATCAGCAAAAACTGGAGAAAATGTAGAAGAAATTTTAAAAATAGTTGTAGAAAAAGTTCCCGCACCAGATGATAATACAAAAAACAAGGCCCGAGCAATGATTTTTGATTCTGTTTATGACGACTATAAAGGAGTGATTGCATCGGTAAGAGTGATAGATGGAGAATTTTCAAAAAGAGATAAAATATTTTTAATGGGCACCCAAACTCCTGCAGAAATTTTAGAAATTGGATATTACACTCCAAAATTAACACCTGCTAAAGAATTAAAAAATGGAGAAATTGGATATATCGTCACCGGACTTAAAAATGTTCGCGAATGTCGTGTTGGTGATACTATTACGTTAGAAAAAGAAAAAGCTGATTCTGCACTGGAAGGATACAAACAAGTAAAGCCGTTTGTATTTGCAGGAATTTTTCCAAAAGAAGGAGATGGATATGAAGACTTACGAGATGCTCTTGATAAATTAAAATTAAATGATTCCGCACTCTTTTTTGAACCAGAAAGTTCAAAGGCTCTTGGGTTTGGTTTTAGATGTGGATTTCTTGGAATGCTTCATCTTGATATTTTTCAAGAAAGATTGCGTCGTGAATTTGACCTAGAAATTACAGTCACAGTTCCAAGTGTTGCTTACAAACTTAAAAAAACTAAAGGAGAAGTATATATAATTAGAAGTCCACAAGAAATGCCAGACCGAGGAATGATTGAGTATATTAAAGAACCTTGGGTGACACTTGATGTTATCACTCCAACAGAATATGTTGGAAATGTTATGGGCTTAGTAACTGACAGGCGTGGACGTTACAAAAATACAGAATACTTAAGTGCTGGCTCAGGTCAGAGGGCTCTACTTCATTATGATATTCCTCTTGCATCGCTTATTACTGATTTTTATGATAAACTTAAAACAGTTAGTTCTGGTTTTGCTTCTATGAATTATGAAATTAAAAATTACGAACCAACAAAAGTTGTAAAGTTGGATATTCTAGTAGCGGAAGAACCAGTTGAAGAATTAGCAACTCTAGTTTGGGAAGAGGAAGCATTTTCTGTTGGAAAAAAGATTGTCCAAACTTTAAAAGAAACTTTACCTCGTCAACAATTTGTTTTAAAAATTCAAGCAGCAATTGGAGGAAAAATTGTAGCTGCGGAACGAATTTCTGCCTATCGTAAAGATGTGACAGGAAAACTTTATGGTGGAGATGTCACTCGTAAAAGAAAACTATTAGAAAAGCAAAAGAAAGGAAAGAAAAGAATGCTTGCTCACGGAACTGGTAAAGTTGAAATTCCAACCGAAGCTTATATTTCAGTATTAAAAAGATAAAAAAAGACCGTTCACTCAATTGAATAAACGGTTTAAAATTGTCTTTTATCTGACTACCTTCTGCAATGAGAACCATCATGAGATACATCAATCCACACAGCACTACCATCTGGGTCATGCGTGAAGACATCTGGGAACGACTTATCCATTATTATTTCCAATCTTTCATCTTCTGGCGTAATATTACCACGCGTCCAACGACTCTTCTTTTTATTATCTTCTTCATTCATGGCAGTTTTTCCTTTTCTTAAAAGAACATTTATGTTAAGATAATTCTAACAAAAAAATAATAGTAAGTCAACATATTTATGAAACAAAAAACTTTAAAAAAACTCTGGACTGTGGTGGCTGTTGTAGGAATTATTGCAATGGTAATGTTTACTATTGCTCCTGCTTTTTATTAAATTACAGACAATGCCTCACTTGTCATCCCGAGCGCAACGAAGTGGAGTCGAGGGATCTCTTAATAACAGAACATGAAAATTCTCCGAAAATATCAACTAGATATAATATTTCTATTTTTTGCCGAAATTACTATAATCGGAATATTTTACATACTCTTAAAAAAAATTGGAGCTGACCCTCATAATTATGAATGGTTTATTGCTGGTCCTCTACTTTTATTTTATATCGTTTTTCTATATCAAATGCGAAATAAAATAAATATCCACGAACGTAGAGCTCTGACAAATAAAACTCTAATATACTGGATAGCACTCGGAATTACTATGTTTTTATCATATTCCACTCCCCTTTCTGCTCGTGATTATGTTACAGTTGATATATTTTTTATAATATTCACATTGTTTTTAGCAGATTCCTACTGGGACTTCAAAAAACTCTCTATTAAAAACTTATTTTTGAAAAAAAATGTCTAAAAAATGGATAATATCTGACAATCCTCCAAAAGACTTTCTGGATTCTCATCCAGAACTACCACCGACTATAAGTCGACTTCTTTGGAATAGAAATTTAAAAACTCAAGAACAAATTGATGAATTTTTAAACCCAGATTATGTAAAAGGATTACACGACCCATTTCTTTTTAAGGATATGGAAAAAGCTTGTAAAATTATTTTTAAAGCAATAGAAAAACAAAAACATATTGTTGTTCATGGTGATTATGATGCTGACGGTGTGACAGCGTCAACAATTTTAACAAGTACATTTAAAAAACTAGGAGCAAAAAATGTAGATGTATTTTTGCCTCACAGAGAAACTGATGGCTATGGATTAAATTCAAATACAATTAAAGCTTTAAAAGAAAAAGGAACTGACTTAATTGTCACTTGTGATTGTGGAGCAAGTAATTATGAAGAAACAAAACTTGCTAAAAAATTAGGAATGCAAATAATAATTACAGACCATCATACTGTTCCGGAAAAAGTACCCAAAGCAGATGCCATAATTCATCCAAAAGTTAAAGGTGAAAAATATCCAGACCTTGGCTTAGCTGGTGGAGCAGTTGCTTTTAAATTAACTCAGGGACTCTTAAAAAAACATAAAGAGAAAAATGACACCCTTCCTGACGGAACTCCGCACGAAGGTTTTGAAAAATGGATGTTAGATCTAGCTGCAATCGCCACAATTGGCGATATGGTGCCATTAATTGGTGAAAGTAGAACAATTGCTAAATATGGTTTAATGGTTTTAAATAAAACTCAAAACCTTGGTTTACAACAACTTTTAATAACATCGGGTGTAGCAGATGAAAACGGAAATCCAAAACGAGGTAAATATGATGCTGTCACAGTCGGTTTTCAAATTGTCCCAAGAATTAATGCTGCTGGAAGGATGAATCATGCTAATGCTGCTTATAAATTACTTCAAGCGGAAACAGTTGAAGAAGCAAAAAAATTGTCTGAAGATTTAAACAACAGTAACAAAGAAAGACAAAAGATAACAGCTAGTCTTGTAAAACTCGCTAAAGAGCAGGTTGAAGAAACTAAACAAGAAGATAATTCAATGCTTTTTGTGCTAGGTGATAAATGGCCAACTGGAATTTTAGGACTCGTTTCAGGAAGGCTTAAAGATTCTTTTTATAAACCAGCACTTGTAATGTCTAATACTGGCGAACAAATCGTTGGATCAGGTAGAAGTATTTCCGAATTTAATATTATAGAAAATCTACAAAAAAACGAGAAGTTATTTATAAAATTTGGGGGACACCCTCAAGCATGTGGTTTTTCCATGAAACCAGAAAAATTAGAAGAATTTAAAGAAAAATTACTAAAAACTGCAGACAAGGATTTAAAAGGAGTTGAACTTATACCCCAAATTAATATTGATACTGAAATTCAATTAGAAGATGTAAATTGGAAATTATTTGATTTGTTAGAAAAATTTAGACCTTTTGGAATGAATAATGAAGAACCAAAGTATGTTGCTTACGGATTAACTGTGACAAATATGAATGCAGTTGGAAAAGGTGAAAAACATTTAAAAATAATAGTGAAGCATAATTCTCATGTGATGAGAAAAACAATTGCTTTTGGTTTTGGTGATATTGATAAACACCCTGAAGATTTTAAAAATACTTTAAAACCCGGAACAAAAGTTGATATGGTTTTTTCTATCAGTATTAACGAATGGAATGGAAACCGAGAATTAGAACTTAAGGTAGTGGATATAAAATTAGTAAAATAGTTATCTACTGAGACATCTACGTAGATGTCTCAGTAGATAAAAAAATCGCCTCATTGGCGATTTTTTTAGTTTTATTTATATTATTTCTTAATCTCTTTCTCCAACTTCTTCCATTTCTTTTTCAAATCTCTAATCAACATCATTTTCATTTCATCGGCCATATCTTTTCTATCACCATATTCTGCAACCGCTCTCTCTACAAGTGCTTCATACATTTCTTTTGTTGGCCCTTCTAGTTGTTTTAGAGAATCTCTCAATTCATCATACAAAGGTTTACTGTGTTCCAAAAGTTTAGAACGCATTTCCTTACCTTTTGGTGTAGCATTAAGCCACATCATTCCAGCTCCCATTAAAGAACCGAAAAATAATCCTTTTTTAAATTTACCCATAGAATTTAGCTTTTAGCTATTAACTTTTAGCTATTAGGTAATGCCTAATAGCTAAAATTATTATACCACAATTAGTGGAATTAGTGAAAGAAAATTAATACTTATACACCACAATCAGCTGTATTTGCACCACCTTGAGCTGTACCACCACCAAAACTTGGAGTAGCTGCCGCAGTACTTAATACTGTGTCACATTCTTCTGGAGCATTCTCAAAAGCACTACAAATAGCTTTTAAATAATCTGCTGGACTTCTACTTACATTTGCAAGTACAAAAGGAATTTTATTTGTTGTTAAAGATTGTTGTGTTCTCTCATCGCCCGAAGCAACAATTCTTGTTTCATTTATTACTAAGGTTGGAGAACCTTGAACGCCATATTTTTTATTCAACTCATCGTGAACTGAAAAAATAGGGAATCTGCCAGATAACCAAGAAGCTTTATCATTATAAGCATCCATAATTCCATATTCAGTATCTAATTTATCTGTACAAGTATCTAATTTAGAAGTATTAACACCAGCTTGAGCCAAACATTTTTGTGGTTCATCGGCCAATACAAAACAATCTAAATAACTAATTAGTTTTCCTTGTTCTTCAACACAAAGTTGTCTTGTTTGTTCTTCAACTTCAGTTAACCCATGCATAGCATAATTAACAAATCTAATTTTTAAATCTGCCTCATCTTTAAGTAAATCCATTACAGGTAAAAATGCTTTTTCAGCTTGCAAACCATAAGGACAATGACTCATTATAAACAATTCTGCACTTGGTTTCTTTGTTTTTGGCAATTCAATAGTTAAACTACTAGCACCGCCTTCAATTTTATCTACTTTTTCTGCAGTAGCTTCTCCATTAAACATAACGCCAAGAAGAATAAAAAAACCAATTGCACAAATTACTAAAAATCCTCCAACTACCCCTGTTATTAAAGCACTCTTTGGATTTAAACTTTCGAAAAAAGTTTTACTCATATATTTTTCTTATTAAATATAAATTAAATTATTTTTTGAATTATTTTCTAGGTGCATCTAATAGCATCATATATGTTGATAGCATCGCTTCAGCTATTTCAGTCCTAAATTTTTTACCACTTAATTCTACCTCATCCTTAGAATTAGTCAAGTGTTTGTTTTTTTCAAATTTTTCTGATTCTAAAACAAAAAGTTTAGTTTTATCTTTTATAACTTTAAAGCCTAAACTTTTAGCAAAACTATCAGAATCAATACATGTCACCATATCAGCAATATTTAACAACTTTGACACATAATACTTATTATAATTCTTAATTACTAATGAGAAAAAATCGGTAGATACAAAATCATGATAATAAGTAATAACAAAAGGTATGTCTGGGTTCTCTTTTTTCCAATTTAAAATTAATTTTCCAGCTCCAAAAAAAGGAAGATGCATATGAACAATATCAAATTGATCAAATTCACCCACAGCCTCGCCTATTGATTTTACACCTTTAAATTCATAATTAGGTAGGTCTTTTTTTGTTTTTGCTTTTACCTTTTTCTGTTTTAAAAAATCCCGATCTTTTTTTACATCTCCAGAACCATATTGTAATGTTATTGCACTCGCTTCTACCCCATGGTGGTTTTGTAAATCTACAATACTAAAAACAAAACTTTTAATGTCGTCAAAATAATTAAACGCCGCTGGAATTATATGAACAACTTTAATCACATTCATAAATTAACTTTATTTTTAACAGAAATTATATGTAAATTTGGACTAGGTAAATATTGCAAAACCCAAGATTCAAAATATACCACACTATTTACAAATCCTCTTAAAAATCCTAACTTCACTTTTTTAAAATATGCTTCATTATTCACTTGGTCTAAACTATTCTTTTTTGCATATCTATCCATTAGAAAAAAAGATAAAACTCCTATTTTTTGACCAATAATATGTTCGCTAAATCTTTTAGAAATTACCGTTAATTCATACTTCTTTAGTATATCATAGATATTTTTTCTTGTAAAATAACTTATATGACCAGCATACTTTCTGGTCAATCCTTTTCCAATTCCTATTTTTCTCAAAAAATTCCAAAACGACAACCAATCCCCTTCACAAGGAACAAACATATAAAACTGCCCTCCATTTTTTAAAACTCTTCTAACTTCTTTTAAAATTTCATCTGGATTATCTACATGTTCTAGTACGTCATAAATTAAAACTGTGTCAATTGAACTATTTTCATACGGAAAAATACCTTCTTCGCTCAAGTTATACTCTACGCCGTCAAAAACAGACTTTGCTTTTTGAATTGCTGATTTAGAAATATCACACCCACAGCACTCTAATTCTTGTCTTCTTTTCTTAATTGCTCGGATAAACTGCCCCGCTCCACAACCTATTTCTAAAACCCTACCAGTTTTAGGAAGAGATTTCAAAGACATACTTAATCTAAAAGCAGTTGGATCACTACAATTTAGACTAGCCGTTCCACTCCCCCAAGTTGAATTTTCATAATTAAATTTCATAAATTAATCTTTTTTATTTACAAGCGAACCGAGAGTCACACAAATGCGAAAGCATTTATATGACTGAGATGAGCGTAGAAAACATAAGGTATAATATTTTGCCCCTTGGGGCGGGATAAGGGTCCATGGCTTGCCCTGGGGCTAATACCTTTTATTTAAAAACCAGGTCCAATGCCAACACAAGAACTTTAAGAAAGGAAGTCTTAAAATTAAATTATCGAAGTTATAAATAATTTTTTCGAAATAATTTAATTCTATCCTTTTCTTTAATTTAAATACACGATATATAAATTCTAAAAAATAATGTAAAAAACCTGACAAAAACCATACTGGATAAATTTCTAAATTTTGATATTCTTTACTATTAAAAATTTTCTTAATATCTCGCTTACTATAACCATCCATTTCTTCATCAGCATGCGACACCTCTTCCCCTTTCATATGAGTTGCCCAAATTAAAAATTTTCTAAACTTTTTTATTTTTGAAAAATAAAATTTATTAGGTTCTATCCCAAACACAATCAAACCACCTGGTTTAAGTACTCTATAAATCTCACCTAAAACATCTTTATTATCCAAAAAATGATGAAAAGTAGCAACCATATAAACACAATCAAACTGCTCTTTTTTTAAAGGTAAATTACTAGCATCGGCTGCGAGCAACTCAATGTTTTTATTTTTACCTATTGTCTTTAAGCTTTCTTTAGATATATCTGTTAAAAAAACTTTATGTGTTTGTGAAATTTTTTTTGCATCCATCCCATAACCTGCACCTATCTCTAAAATCAAAGAATCTTTAGGAAGTGATTCAATTTTCCTAGTAATAAACTGGTGTATTTTTTTTACTCTATAAGTTTTTAATTGATGAGCGTCTTCTGGGTCTTCATTATGATTATCGTGATAATCTGCTTCTTTCTGAGATAATTCATTCATACTTTCTGGCAAAGCTATAAACACATCTTTTTCTTGTTTATACTCTAAACCACATTTTACGCAAAACAAATTACCTAAATTATTTAAATTCATTTCACCTTTACACTTCAAGCAAATGTATATACTATTCATAATGGTAAATTTCTTCAAGTTTTTTAATATGTTTTTCCCAAGTATATTTATTTAATACAATTTCTCGTCCTGCTTTTCCCATCTGTTCTTTTTCATTTTCTGACAGAGAGAAAAACATGTTAATTTTTTTGATTAAATCTTCTTTAGAACCACTTTTAAACAATAAACCATTTGCTCCATCTTCTACCCTACCCCTCACCCCTGGAATATCACTAACAATTATTGGACATTCACAACTCATAGCCTCAACAGAGGTCAAAGAAAATGATTCTCCTGAATCAGAAGGCACCACCAAACAATCTGCTAGATTATAATAATTAACCATATTACTAGAACTATCACATCTCCCCTCAAATACTACTCTATTTTCTATACCTAGGTCTTTAACTTGTTTTTTATACTTTTTTTCTTCATAGCCCCCACCAACAACCAACAGGTTAATACTCTCATCTAATTCTGAAATAGCCTCTATTAATAAATCTAGTCTTTTGAAAGCGATGAGATTACCAACAAACAAAACGGTTTTTTTACCTGCTTTAAATTTTTCTTTTTCTTGATTCATTACATCAGGCCATCTAACAAATTTTTTTTCATCAACGCCATTAAAGTTTTCTACTACCTTTTCTTTATCTATATATTTAAAAAAAGTTGAATTTTCAAAATGATCCCTATCAATTGTAATTACTTTTTCAGCATTAGATAAAACTTTTTTGACAAATAGATTATCATAGATTTTCTGCAAAAACCTTTTAACCCCCTCAAGTTCCACATCCATATGATAAGTGACAATGTATTTTTGTTTAAAAAGTAATTTTGTAAGCCAAACCATATGCATTGAACCATAGAAAGGAAAATGTAAATGAACTAGGTCATATTTTCTTAATTTTAAACACAAGCCTAAAATAGCACCAGCATCACCAAACCTAAACCAAGTTTTAGATCTAAAAACTTTAAAACCATGGTTTTCAATTTCTTTATTAATTTTATAATCCAAAGTATAAACATCTACTTCATAACCATTCTTAACCAAACCCTTTACTTCTTCATAACAAACAGACCCCATACCACCTAAAGCTGGAGGGAAGGTTGAAACAATATGGGCTATTTTCACAGAATTAGAATTTTTACTCACAGATTATCTATTTTTCTTTTAAACTTTCTTCACGTACTATTTTTGTAATATCTTTATTTATTTTTTCAATCTTTACGTTAAGTTTAAAAATCATAAAAAACAAAACTACTAAAGAAACATAAACAACCAAATCAGCTCCACGACCAACCCCAACAATCTCAGCAAAATACGCACTTGAATTTGGAATTACAACGACTATACCAGCTATAACCCAAAACAAACACCAAAATACTAAACCACCAACTCTTAAATCTCCTACTCTATATCTCAATACCACTCTTGATAATGCAAATAGGAAAAATATAACCAATAAAATTTGAATTACATACATAAAATTATACTTTTATTATTAAATCCCAAATTATTTTAATACCCCCACGGATTCCCTGCCCAAATTCATGATATCTTATTTCAACAGGAATTTCTGTAAATTTTAATTTATTTTTCTTAATCTGTTTAACTATCTCGGTGTTATGAGCCATCTGATCTTGAGTAATCCTAATACTATCTAAAGACTTTTTATTTAAAACTCTAAAACCATTATGAACATCAGTCAATTTTACATGTGTGAACACAAGGTTTATCCATCGACTAACTGGCAAAATTAAAAACTTTTTAAAGAATGGAATTTTTGATCTATCATCTAAGAATCTTGACCCCAACACTATATCATATCCACCCTTCTCAATTTTATCTATTGCCATTTTTATATCTTCAGGATTCATTTGATCATCTCCATCAAAATGCACCACGGTATCATATCCATTTCGTCTAGCATATTCATTACCAGTTTCTAAACTCGCCCCCTGTCCCCTATTAATTTTATGACTCAAAACTTTAGCACCAGCTTTTAAAGCCATCTTTACAGTATTATCCCGTGAACAATCATCAACTACTAAAACATTTTTATAATCGTGTTCAAAAAGGCCGCGCACAACGCGACCAATTCTCTTTTCTTCATTGTAAGCAGGCACTACAACCAAAATCATATTTATTTATTTTTGTTACTAAAGAGCAATGCTTCTTTATTAGCTACTGCATAATCAACAGTTTTTTGCAAACCATCTTCTAATCTAACGAGTGGCATCCAACCAAGCACATCTCGCACATGCGACAGGTTAGGTTTTCCTTTTCTAGTTAAAAATACCAATGGATCTTCAAAAACAACTTTTGATTTTGAATTAGTCATTTCAATAATCATATTAGCAACATCAGTAATTTTTACTAAATTATCACCACCTAGGTTAACTATCTTTACTTCTGGACCACTAGTCATCAAACGATTTAAACCATCCGTCATATCACTAACATAACACATTGACATACTTAAACTATCGTCTCCATAAATCACAAGATCTTTGCCTTCCAGTGCATTAATAATAAAATCAGGAATCATTTGACCTTCAAATAATTTCATTCTCGGACCAAAGGTAGTAAATACACGAGCTGTTTTTGCATCAACTCCATGAACTTGCCGATATGTCTCCACACAAGTCTCCGCAAACCTCTTTCCTTCATCATAGCAAGCACGAGGGCTTAAGTGATTAACCAAACCAAGATCAGTTTCATTAAATTCAAATTTTTCTTGCGTGGCATCACCATACACTACCGAACTAGAAGTAAAAACATACTTTGCTTTATATTTTACAGCCAAATCAAGAGTATGAATCATTGCCATAGAGTTTGACCACAAAGAATTTAATTTTAATTTTTCAAAATCTTTTGGACTGGTTGGACAAGCAAGATGATAGATTTCCTGTATTCCTTGAAATTTAACTTTAAACTTTTCTAATTCATCAAACTTTTCTAAATTAATTGGCTTATTAACATCCATTTTAATAAATTCAAAATCTGGATATTGTAAAAGATGATTAATATTTTGCTGATTAGAATTAGAAAAATCATCAACACAAATTACTTTGGCTTCTTTTAAAAGACGTTCACAAAGATGAGAGCCTATAAAACCAGCTCCACCTGTTACTAAAACATTTTTTTTCTCAAAAATTGGTGTATCCATAATCTAGTTAATTAACTAATTAGTTAAAGATATTTTAACATTTTACCTATTTTTTTACAATCGCACCTGCAAAACTATAACCGTATTCCTCTACTCCATCGGTAAGTAAAATATGGTCATTTCCCTTCTGGTCTTTTTCAAATTTTATAGTTTTTAAATTCACATCCTTGCTCAAACCTTTTACAGAAAATTCTCTCAAAATATGATTATCTTTATTCATTATTTTAATAAAATAAAAATCTCCAATTTTATACAAAAGCACCAACTCAGGATCAACATCTCCACTAATATTTTTACTTTTTAAATCTATAATTTCTCCATTGATGATTTTAGTAATATATTCCCTTTTATCCCCTCTTCTATTTTTATACACAACACCCCTTTCATTAAAATAATAAATCAAATTTAATTTTTCTGAATTATCTTCAGTAGCAACTTTAACAGCATTCTCTAAATTAAGAGCAATCCCAGCCGATTCTTCTCTTTGTTTTTTAGTTAAATCAGATCTTTTCAAAACTGTAGCAATAATTTTATCTGCTGACCAATTAGGTCTGATAGATTTTACTAAACTAACAGCTCCAGTCACTAACGGTGTAGCAAAGGAAGTCCCTTGCCAAGGTCCTCCAAATTTATCTTTAAAACCAAATTGAGGAGCATAACGCTGAGTACTATAAATATCTTCTCCCGGTGCATAAACATCTATACAATCACCAAAATTACTAAAATTTGTTAAATATTTACCATTAGTCATTGCCCCCACCCCTAAAACCCAATTTTCTTCATCACCCTGATCCAAACAAACTGGATAAACTGGTTTTGCTGATAAATCGTGCAACTCATTACCTCCAGCAGATACTACCACCACTCCTTTTTGATAAGCATTGTAAATCGCATTTTTTAAAGCATCGCTAGTTAAATCTGAGGTAAAACTTAAATTAATAACCTGAGCACCATTATCAACAGCATAATTTATCGCCTTTACAACATTTGTATAACTTCCAGTTCCTTTAGAAGTTATCGCTACAATTGGCATTATTTTTACATTCCAATTTACCCCCACTCCTCCTATTTTATTATCACCAACAGCTCCGATAAGACCAGCGGCGATTGTCCCATGACTAATAATTCCCTTGTCTAGACCTTCGCCAATAACACTTGGTCTCACTTTATTATCATCACTAACAAAATTCCACCCATTCACATCATCAACAAATCCATTCTTATCATCATCTTTTCCATTCTTTGGAATTTCATAAACATTTTTCCAAATATTTTGCTTTAATTCTGAATGATAAATATCTACTCCAATATCAATAATCGCCACTACTACCTCATGCTCCAAACCAGTGCTATATTCCCAAGCTTGTGGGGCTTTAATAATTTCCCACATTTCTTTTTGTTTTTCATAACCTTCATCATTTGGCACTTTGGCTGAAACAGAAACAGCAGATAGTAAAAAAACAAGAAAACCAAAAATAAAAATTGATTTTTTCGCTAAATTGTGATAGTTTATACTCATAATTTACTAGTATTATACTATAAAAATAAGATAATATCAATTACAAATACTTATGTATCGATTAAAACAACTAACAATTTTACTAGGAGATTTACTACTTTTCTATATAAGTTTATATTTTGCTGTATTTTTAAGATATCTAAGCTTTCCAACGGCAGATCATTTTTTAAACTTAATTTCTCCGATGAGTATTTTATTTCTCCTTGGAGTTGTGGTGTATTTTATAATAGGACTTTACGACCTATCTCAATTAAAAAATAACTGGCAATTTTATAAAAAAATAATTATATCTAACTTAATCTGGGTTATAATAGGAATGATCTTTTTCTACATTCGCCCTCAAAAAGATGTTAGTCCAAAAACAATTTTACTTTTTGTTGCTTTATTAAATATTGGCATAACTTCTCTATGGAGATATGTTTATAATAAATTTCTTTCTACAAATATATTAGCAAATAAAGTGATTTTCTTAGGATTAACCCCGGAAAGTTTAGAACTTGCAGAATTAATTAAAAAAGAACCTCAGAGAGGATATGAGATTGCTGGAATTGTAGAACCAGAAAATCCTCAATTCGCCAATCAAACAATCGATAGTCAATTTAACACTAGTTTAAAATTGATAATTGAATCTGATTTAAGTAAAGTGTTAAAAGAAAACCAAGATCATACTTCTAATTTAATTATTGTAATGACACCACATTTAGCAAGTAACAAAGAATTATTATCAGACTTATATAAAAAATTATTTCTAAATATTAGCATAATTGATTTAACAAAATTCTACGAAGAAATAACTGGTCGTATTCCTCCATTCACTTTTTCTGAAGGTTGGTTTTTATCTAATTTTCAAGAACAAAATAAAAAAATATATGATCGTTTTAGATTGATTATAGATTATACTTTTGCTTTTTTAATTGGAATTATTTTTGTAATCACTTTCCCAATAGTTGCAATTGCAATTAAACTTACTTCACGTGGTTCAATATTTTTTACTCAAATACGCTCTGGAAAACAAGGAAAAACTTTTAAAATTTATAAATATAGAACAATGAAAGTTTTAGCACCTGATGGAAGTGCTGAAATTTCTGGTCCAGAATTTGCTAAAGACGGTGATACGCGAATTACTTTTATTGGTAACCTGCTTCGCAAAACCAGACTAGATGAAATTCCTCAATTTATAAATATTTTAAAAGGTGAAATGAGTTTAATTGGTCCTCGCCCTGAACGACCAGAAATCGTTAATGAACTTATAGAAGAAATGCCTTTTTATAAATTACGCCATCTTGTTAAACCTGGTTTATCTGGATGGGCTCAAATTCAACAAGGATATACAAGCGCAAAAGATGAAAACCTTCGCAAACTTGAATATGACTTATACTATATTAAAAACCGAGGTCCTGTGCTTGATCTAGCTATTGGACTTAAAACTTTAAATACAATCGCAAGGTTGGGAGGGAAATAGCTCAATAAATTAATATAACCACAAAAACTATGTCAGAAATAATAACAACATACCTACTCAAAAACCCAGACCAAAAAATGCCAATGGATCGGGATGATTTTTATGATGAACAAATCAAAGTTTTTAAAGAAACAGGTAAACCAACTAGGGCGGTAGAAATTATGGATACTATGTTGTTCACACCTGATAAAGAAATCATCCTACAAAAAAGATCACATACAAAAAAACAATCCTAGTATGATAGACAAAGCTATTGGTGGGCATGTAACTTTTGGAGACACCCCTCAATATACAGTTACAGTAGAAACACTACAGGAACTTCAGGTACCCTCAATTGTACTAAATAATAGCGATGAATTTAAAAAAACTAATAAACTACTCAAAGAATTTATTAGTAATATTGCTATAATACAATTTATTGATACTAAAATTTTTAATTTAAAAAATATATTTAAAGCTGAAGGATTGATTACTATAGCAAAAAAAGTAGATTTATATTTTGGTATTTATGGTGGTTCAATACGTCCAGCAGACAAAGAAGCCAGTGGTGTAATGTATTACACATTAGATAATCTTCTAAAAGAAATTGAAGAAACACCAGAATTATTTACTGACGATCTTATGACTTTTCTTACAGAATACGAAGTTGAAATTAAAAAATTTTTAAACCAACTGGACTAATAATATTTTAGACCATACCATGGTATGGTCTATAGCATGGTCTAAATTAAAAGAGCACTTCAATTGAAGTGCTTTTTTAATTTCTCCTAGATTCCCGCCGAAGTTTATGCTCAACTTGATTGGGTGCGGGAATGACAGTGCTTCACCCTATTTTACCCCCTCCTTTATCAAGATTTAAATTAACCTAAAACTTCAAACTATGTTGGGCATCTGTAGTTGCATTCAAACCCAGCTTTCGGAGGCCTGCTTCATCCCCTCTTTTTGTTAAATGAGTACTATGCAGATTACAACCTTTTAATTCTTTTAATTTTTCAATACAGACTTTTGCTTTTTCATTTCCATAAACACTAACAGACAACGCAATTAAAACTTCTTCTAAATTCAAACTCTCAGTTTTTTCACCTAATATTTTTATTTTCAAATAGTTAATATTATCAATCACTTCATGAGGAAGCAAAGGAGTTTCATCTGAAATTCCTGCTAATATTTTTATCGCATTTAAAATCACAGCAGATTCAGCATGTAAAAGCTTAGAATTTTTTCCAGTTACAATCTGACCATCGGGCAATTCCAAAGACGCTCCACAATACACTCCTTTATTTCCTTTGTCAGTCTGTTCTTTTGCTTCTTTTTGAGCCCTTCGTGCTGGTTCAACAACTAGACGATCATTTTCAGTTACTCCAACCTTTTTCATAATTTCATCCATATAATCCAAAGTCTCTTGTCTCTCATTTCCTTCTATTTTTTCTTTTTTATATTTAAAATATCTACTCACAATTTCTTGTCTTGATGCCTCTCTACAAACTTCATCATCAATAATTCCTTGAGCCGCTGTATTCACACCCATATCAGTTGGAGATTTATAACCAAATGGATCTTTTTCTCCAGTGATATTTTTCATCAAACTAATCAAAATATCAAAATTCTCAACATCCCTGTTATAATTCACAGAATCCACATCATAGGCTTTTTTATGAAAAGGATCTATCAAATTAACATCAAGCAGGTCAGCTGCAGCTGCTTCATACGCAATATTAACAGGATGATCAAGTGATAAATTCCAAATTGGAAAAGTTTCAAATTTAGCAAAACCAGTTTTAACTCCATTCTTTCTTTCATTGTATATCTGAGCCAAACAAGTTGCCATTTTTCCTGAATTAGCACCAGCCCCAGTAACTATAGTTAGTTTTTTTCCTGCATCAACTAACGGTTGATTTGCATATCCTTCCAAAACTTTTTCCATATCACCTGGATAACCATCAATTTCAGTATGTATATATACTTTGAAACCATAATTTTCCAATTTCTCTTTAAATTTATCAGCAGAAGCTTCTCCAGAATATCTAGTAATAACAACACTGTTCACCTCTAAACCATTCTCACGAATATCACTAATATCTTTTAAAGTTTGAAAATCATAAGTCAAACCAGAATCTCCTCTTTTTTTACCTTCTTCAATATGCTTCGCACTTAAACAAACAATAATATCAATATCACCTAATTGTTTTAATAGGTCTATTTTTGCAGTCGGACGATATCCAGGTAAAACTCGGGACGCATGAGAATCATAATACAACTTCCCACCAAACTCTAGGTAAAGTTTATCAAACTTTGCCACCCTATCTTTAATTGAACTAGTTTGTGCTTTTAAAAACTTCTCAGTATCAAACCCAACCTTTTTAATTAATTCATCTTTTCCCATATGTTATATATTAAAATTTATTATAAGTAGTGGTACTTATTTTTATATTTATTAAAAATTTAAATCCCCTCTTTTAGAGGGGATGTTTTTGTTTTTTAGTCGGAGACACTGATGTTTAGGTTTGCGTCCAAACCGTGCTTTAGTTTTATCTTGACCTTGTAGTCTCCAGTCTCTTTAATCGGCTCCATTATCACTTGTTTCTTTTCTACTATCATTTTCTTTTTCTTTAACTCTTTCATTATAATTTGTGGAGTGATTGCAGCGTAGAGAGAATTTCCTTCACTCACCTTTGCTTTTATCTCCAGCGACATTTTTTCAATTTTTTCTGCCAATGCTTGTTCTTGTTGCAAGTCTTTCATTTCATTCTTAACTTTTTTATTATTTTGAGCTTTTATATTAACAGTACTCTTTTTTGAAGATGGTACAGCAAGATTTTTGGTAAATAAAAAATTTCTAGCATATCCATCTGCTACTTCTTTGATATCATCCACGACACCCAAACCCTTTACATCTTGTATAAGTATAACTTTCATAATAAAAACACTTGATTTATTCATCAAAATACAGTACTATTATACCACTAATTAAAAAAAGGTCAAATATTTTAGTAAAATTATATGAAATCAGGCTTTATAACCCTAGTAGGACGCTCAAATGTAGGTAAATCTACCCTTTTGAACACCCTAATTGGTACAAAAATAGCAGCTGTAACCCACAAACCACAAACAACCCGTAATATTCTTCATGGAGTTTTAAACACTGGAGAAGGGCAAGCAGTGTTTGTTGATACTCCGGGTATTTTCAAAGAACATGGTGGTTCTATTGCTGGAAAATTAGAACAAAGAGTAAAAGAATCAATGCAAGATATTGATTTGATTGTTTATGTTGTTGATCCAACTAGATCAATAGCAGAAGAAGAAAAATTTATTCAATCAACACTCCGTAAAACAAATACACCAGTAATGTTAGTTGTAAACAAATCTGACTTACCAGCCGAAGAAAAAAAATACTTAGACGATTATTTAAACTTAGATATAGATTTTGTAGAAACAATGCAATTATCAGCTTTATATAATAGACATGTTCAACCTTTACGTGAAAATGTTTTTAAATATTTAGAAGAAGGCCAAGCAATGTATCCTGATGGAGAAATATCAAATGTTAGTCGTGAATTTTGGATGGCAGAAATAATTAGAGAAAAAGTATTCCTAGCTCTTCGTCAAGAAGTTCCCTACTCCGTTCATGTTGAAGTAGAAGAAGTTGAGATGAATGAAAATAAAGATACACTTAAAGTTAAAGCAACGGTTTTTACAGATAGCAATAAATACAAAAAAATGATTATAGGTGCAAGAGGAAGAGCGATTAAAGAAATTGGAATAGCTGCCAGAAAAGAATTAGCCACCGCAATGAATATAAAAATTTATCTAGAACTTGAAGTTGAAAAAGATAAACATTGGGAAGAACGAATTTAAAATTAAATTTCAAACAAAAAAACACTTTCTAAGTGTTTTTTTGATTTATTTATTATATTTTACCCCAAAATCTCGAATGCTTTTTCAAGTACTGTGTCTTCTCCGACTTCTTCATTTTCCCAATCTTCAATCACTTCTACATCAGGAGCAATACCTTCTTCATTAATATTCAACCCATCGGGAGTTAACCATTCTGAAACTGTCAGTTTCAAAGCAGAACCATCATCAAAAATTTCAAAATCTTGTACACTTCCCTTTCCGTAAGTTTGTTCACCAATAATAGTTGCAAATTCATGGTCATGTAAAGCTCCAGCTACAATCTCTGAAGCAGAAGCAGACCCACCATTCACAAGCACAACGGTTTTAAACTTACCCAAACGACTTGGACCATCTGACAAATCATTATTAATATCACCATTACTATATCTCTCACTTACCACCACTTCACCTTTTCCAACCCACTCAGACGCCATATCAATCGCTGCATCTAAATAACCACCCGGATTACCACGCAGGTCTAAAATTATTCCTTTTACATTTTTATCTTTAACCAATTTACTTGCAACCTCATCTAACTGATGAGGAGTTTTTTCATTAAATTGCATCACTCTAATATACGCAAATTTATTTTCTTTCATCTCAAACAAGATTGAAGGAATATTAATCTTTCCACGCGTTACTGTAATATCTTTAATTTCATCACTTCCTCTTGCTATTTTTAAAATCACATCTGTACCACCCTCACCACGAATTTTTATTACCGCTGCATTTGTATCCATTCCATAAGTATCATCTTCATCAATTGCGAGTATCTTATCACCAGCACGAAGACCAGCCTTTTCTGCTGGAGATTCAGGCAAAGGAGAAACAACTATTAATTGTCCTTTTTTAATTCCAATTTCTGCTCCAATCCCCTCAAACTCCCCTGTCAAACTATCAGCAAATTCTTGAGCTGATTTTGGTGGAAAAAACATAGAATATGGATCGCCCAAAGAAAATACCAAACCTTGCACTGCTCCATAGAACATATCCATTTCATCAACTGAATCAACTTTCGCATATTTCTCTTTTATCTTATCCCACACTTCCCAAAACATATCAAACTCAACACTGTCAGATTTATTTAATTCTCTGTTTAATTCTAGAACTTTTGCCAATTCAATATCTCCATCACTGTTACTAATTTCATTTTTTACATATCTCCCGCCTCCAATCATAAACCCTAATCCAAAAGAGAATATAAACAAAATAATTGCCAGATATAATCCGACATATTTACCAGCTCTTTTTCTTATTGGTGATGCAATCATAGGTTTATTTTATTATTTTTATATCCGCTCCTACTTGATTTAACATTTCATAAAGATTTTCATACCCACGCTCAATCATATATGTATTTCGAAGGATTGATTTACCTTTTGCCGCCAACATACAAATCAGAACATTTACAGCCGGACGAAGTGAAGCTGGGCTAATAACCTCATTAGCAATTAATTTAACAGGTCCTTCTACCCAAACCCGATGAGTATCAAGTGAAATTATTTTAGCTCCCAATTTTTGTAACTCTAAATAATATACTGAACGATTTTCATAAACCCAATCATGCACCAAAGTTTTCCCTTTTGCTTGAGTTAAAATCGGAACAAATAACGGAAGATTATCAATATTCAATCCAGGAAAAGGTCTGCCATATATTTTATCTGGCAAAGCTGTTAACTCACTTGGAAAAATTTCTATATCAACTACATTGAATTTACCATTTTTTGATTTTCTTTTATTTTTTACAATATACTTTTGCCCCATCACTTCTAATTTTGTTAATTCAAGTTCTAAAAAGTCTAATGGGCAATTCTTAACTGTTAAATGTGATTTTGTAGTGATTGCCACTGAAAGCAAAGTCATCGCTACAATCGGATCTGGCATAATCGAATATTCACTAACTGGTTTTAAAGATTTAACTCCGGTAATTTTTAAAGTTGTGTTTCCAACTCCTTCTATTTTCGCTCCTGCTTTAATTAAAAAATAACAAATGTCTTGCACCATATAATTTGATGATGCCATTTTTAAAACTGTTACACCTTTTGCCAATACCGCTGCCATAATTGCATTTTCTGTTGTTGTATCTCCTGATTCATACATTATGACTTCCCTACCTTTTAATGTTTTAGTTTCTACTTCGTAATA
>Ga0075122_10000239_pt1 | contig 45717 bp, 75 predicted proteins | sample AntAceMetag02UKB_FD_69790 | JGI IMG/M metagenome (GOLD analysis project Ga0075122, IMG submission 69790) | Saline lake microbial communities from Ace Lake, Antarctica - Antarctic Ace Lake Metagenome 02UKB | ecosystem: Environmental > Aquatic > Non-marine Saline and Alkaline > Saline | place... | reverse complement strand
TTTAGTTCAACCGTCAAGTAATTATTGACAGTTCAATGTAATTAAATTATGTTGTTTTGTCAAGTGTTATTTTATGGCGTTGGTATCACTTTGAATCTTTTTATATAACTGTCTTCATCAACAAACCAAATTTCATCTCTCGGAACGTTACTATCTGCGACTAATTTTATATCGAAACTGCCGACTTTGATTTGCTTAACCTCCCAAATTGTATCAATATTAGGTCTATATTGTCCTGGTCTGATTATCTTGTCCTTACTCATTTGATATTGCTCCTATTTTAGAAGGGAAGTGACGAATCTGAGTCGTCTTCCTCGTCTTTCTTAAAATTATGTTGGTCATTCGCTACACTGTTTGGTTTGTTTGAATTTGGTTTGTATGTGTCTACCGCAAGGTATAGCCCATAATCGCCGTCTAGTATCTGTAACGGCAATTGCTTCTCACCTTTATACTCTGTCATCAAGTCTGGATTTTCCTTACAGAATGTGAAGAACTCGTTTATTGTAATCTTAACAACACCTTTCACAAAGTCTGGTGCGTCATCATGTGGTTTGAAGGAAATTATTCCTTTTACTTTATTATCGCTCATTTTAGTTCCTTTAGTTCATTATTCATAGTTATTTTAGCTAACTCTATCTTGTCTAATATTTGCTTAATTAAAACTTCGTCTCTTAGTATCTTCAACTTGATTTCTTTTAGTTTGGGATGGAATGAATAGAATATATTATACTCCCTATCAGTTACCATTAGTTCAAATTGCATTTGTTTGTAATAGACATTCTCAATCTTTTGTAGGATCTCATTATCTGTCAAGTCTTTGTGCTTATCATATAACTTCTGATATTTCCTTTGTGTTTTATATATGGGGCACTTTATCTGTATCATACCATTCTCGTTAATTAACCCATCTGGGCTACAAAGAATCCACTCATCCCTTTCAGCTATACCAACAGATTTAACGTCATCAAAGTATCTCATTTCAAAATCGTTTATTGCTATTGGTTCGAAAGCTAAACCTCTCTCAGTCGCTTTATTGCCACCAAATGTATCAGATTCACAACGTTCACCAGTATGTTTTTCTTCACATATTTTAGCTACTAGATTTTGATAGCCCTTTGTCTTTTCATCCATTAGCAAATCAGCACTAGACGTTCCAGAAAAGTGAGCGACTTTCTTAGCAAACCATTCCTCACTTAACTGGATTATGTCAAAATAATATTTAACCATTCTCAGATTCCTCAACTAACTTTTTAAGATGTTTCTGTGTCATTTTATATTTGCCAGTAATTTTCTTAATATCACCACCACCTTTTAAGTAGTCAAGTGCGTTGAACCAAATACCTTCCATTTGTGGAGTCAACGTGACTTCCAATTTATCAATCGGTGTGTCTTTGTGATCGTTAGTAGAATCAGCATCTTTTGTGTCATCAATTAAAAACAAACCATTTAAGGCATATTTACGTGCGTAAGAAGAAGCAGCACCAGTTATCTGTGATTGATCCATGCCTTTTTTATTCTCTTCTTCTCTTGCGAAAGCGGGTACAGCGAAAACCTCTTTGGACTCATTATCTTTGATTTGAGCTAGTGCCTTGACGTAATATCTGTCACCAATCATTACTAAATCGTCAAAGATCACTAAGGTACAGTTATTTTCTTTCAACAAAGGCTTCAATGCTTCTAAAATATCTTCAGTAGAACGGTATTTGTATTTGCCGAAAGCATTGAATTGTCCCTTTGGTGCCTTCAACTGTGATTGAATTTTAATTAGTTTGTCCATCATTTCTCCTTGTAGTTTGTTAATAATTGTGATTCTAATTTACTCATTTCTAACTTAATGTGCAAGTCTATTTCTCTAATATCATGGCTTAATCTATCACGTTGTTTTACTAAGTGTGCCCTCTGTTTTTGTAGTATCTCTATGTTAAAGTCTTCTATTTTCTTTTCCATTGTGTCTCCTTATTTACCGCCCAATGTTTCAAAGTGCCATTTGTCTAATTTCTCTAGTAAGTTTAAGCTGTCTGGTTGCTCGGTTTTGGTAGAATCTTGTGGTATTACTTGGTCTTTAATCTCTTTCACATCTACCCTAATGTTTAGAATATTCCAGAACATTATAAATATTATTATATATAAACCAGATCTGTCTGTCTCGCCCTTGCACTTGAAATCGTTGTTCATAACGCCTCCAATAATTCTGGGTTTTCGTATACGTTGCCGATGATTTCACTCTCACCTTTGATGTCTTTTGTACACACCCAAAACGGCTTTTTAACCCCACTTGCGTGTTCGAAATAATAACCACTATCCCCATATTTTACTGAGGCTGGTTTGTGGGAACAAGACATTTTTGTTCTATTATCATGTTCATCCGTATTGTAATAGTCGAAATCCTCACCAGCTTTTGCTTCCGTTGTTATGCTTGTTTTAACTATATCACCCTCATAAATCTCTTTTCCTTTACAGTCTTTTAAGCCGGTGTATTCAGCCCACGTAATAGATGTCTGGCAGAATTTTATCCCTCTATCAGTTAGGTCTTTCATTGTGTATTCGCCTTCAATAATATAACCACTAGCAATCCCCTTATAATATGCTCTAAACTTTATTTCCCTCATAACGCACCCAACGATTTGAATAAATCATAAATTAAGTAGCCAAAATAAACTATGGCTGATAAAACTATAACGGAAAGAACTATAATAGTCCTTCGTAAATATTTGTCTGGTTGTCTATAATGTGTCATCTTAATACCCTCAATTCATTATTTTATAGTTATTAGAATTAGCATATCCCAAAAACGGTAGCACGTATTTTTTGAATATGATATTCTGGAAACGACCCATAGACACTATGTGGCATTGTCTTTTATATTGTTTCCTCTTTAATAAATATACTTTAGTCATCTTCTTCATCCTCCATGTTGTCTGCTATGCTTAAACTTTCACAAATTATGTGTATAGAGTTGTAGTCTTCTGTGGTTAAATACTCGAAAGTACATTCTCCCATTTTTAGCCTCTCGACAATATCCTCTATAATCTTTCTATCACCTTCAGATAATACATCGAGATTGTCCCTGCACTCGCTCAATTGATCTTTAGCGTATTTAACTTTGAAATTTCTACCACTCATTTTATTCTCCTAGTTTTGAAACATTCTACACTACAATAAATCTTTTTATTCTCACTTTTTGGGACAAATAGTTTGCCACATTTCTTACAGTAATAATCTTTGAGGTCAACTTTCTTAAATGGCTCTCCCATAAGACTACTTTCTAACATTCCACTCATCATTAAGAATGGCAAATAACCTTTCAAATAATCGCTACCCTTGTTGCCCTTCTTTTTCATCTCAACTCCCTAGAATAATTATTAAAATCATTAACAACCACAAGCTAATAAAAAATACTATGCCATACAAGAAGTTTTTCATCTGTCACCTATAAGTGCTTTGTTTAGATCGATTAAGGCAAGTGTATAATAACCTTCGAAAGCGTCTTCATTTATTTCTTCGCCCTCTGTTAAAAATCTTTGTGTAATATATTTGTTATTTTCCATTTCTATCTCAGTATTTCTACCACCATACCAACGTGCCACTCTTAAATAGTGAGTTGGGCTTATTGCCTTAAAATATTGAATACCATTCTTAACGTAAATAGGGAATACATTTTCCATTACATTTCCTCATCGTGTTTATAAGCGAGAGATGTTAATTCATGGGCTTTCATTTCGAAATCTGTTTCTTCGTATGGTTGATCTTGTTCATGTTGTGAATTGTTAGCTTTCATTCCTTCAATTTCTGCTTGTATAGCTAAAACTAATGCTAATCTTTTTACATCATATTGTGTCATTACATTTCACTCCTATATCTTTGCTCAATTTCTGGTGCTTGAGCATGAATTAATAAGTTATATAACGCATCGTAATACGTAACACAGTTTAATAACATCTTAGGGTGTTCTGCTTCTCTCATAATCTCGTGCACAAACTCCCAATCCCAATCCATGTATTCCATTAGGGATTCTACTGTATTATGAATGTTTAAGCACATATCTAAACACCCTATCTCTTCTCTTTCATATTCTGGTACGTTTACAATTTCTTTGTCGAAGTTCATTTCACACCTCTATCATCTTTAACCGACTTGTTATAAACCGAAACCGTTTCCTTTAACCTTTTAATAGCTTTTTCAGTAATGATGTAAAAATAATCTTGTTCTGTGTTCCTAATGGCATATTTGATAGCTTTTAGTAGATATTCTTCACGTATGTCCATTTTATCCTCTCTTTTAATGTCTAACACAAAGGTATGTATAGATTATGGCAATGTCAAGAGAAATCTTCCGAAATGCGAAAATAGTTTTGTGGGGATATAAAAAGCTCGGTGTAATCTGCCGTTGTTCATCTGATTGGAGATCAAACCCAAAACAAAATGACGGCATTTCCACCGAGCCTACCTAAGGAGATATGATAAATGAAAGAATGAAAAAGATGATTAGTATGAAATATAATATGCAGTAAATTTGCTTAGTTTTCATAAGAACAAAGTTACTAAGAATATGAGTAAAAGGCAACAATATAATTTATTTTCTGTCATCTGGCAATACTCATTTTACTTTTCTTTGTTTTCCTACTCCAAGCACCACATTCACATTGCTCTGAAAGATACTCGTTTACATTAGTTCTATACGTGCCAGTATTTATAATTCTTCTTGACCCACAATTTGAGCAAACATTATCTTCTGTATATAGGTTCATATTAGGATGAGACTTTATCCAAGGTCTTAATTTAACATAAACATCTTCTAATAGTATTACATCTTGGTCATTATAACTAAGCATTTCAGCCAACGCATCTTTCTTACCAGCATAACAATTTTTCCACAAGTCGAAATCAGTCTTGTTTTTATTACCTACACCAAAAAGAGTGCCTAAGTAATCTAATCTATTATGACTAAACGCAAATTCTTTTCTTGCTACTTTCAGTGTGTCAATAATCTGATAAGGTGAGGGTGGTTTAAGTCCGTTCATTATGAATCTTGTATTCATCTTAGGTACATCAAAGTTAATTGCATTGTGAGCTATTAAAATGTCAGCTTCCTCAAACAAATGCCATAAAGGTATGGTTATTCTTTTGTCATCTTGTGCTTTTGCTTCTTTAGGTGTCAACTTGGCATTTATTATTTCTGGACTATATAACCACTTTGCAGACCAAGTTAATATAAACCAGTCGTTAATAATCTGGTCTTTGTTTACATTCTGTTTCCACATCTGCCAAACAAAAGCCATAACTGGTGCTGTCTCAATGTCAAATAATAAAACTTTAGCTGTTGGTTTCTTATTATAAGTTCTTTTATATCTGTTAATCGTTTCTAAAGAAATGTCAAAATGTTCACTAGCCATATCATCTGTGTGTGCGTAAGCATACTCACAAACCTCAATAACATTATCTGTAATTTCCATCTTCTCTCCAAGTCATTATAAAAAATGCGGAGAGGGGATCTCCGCAACCGTAAAACTATTTAACATACTATCAAAGCATTCCATTTAGTGAGTGAATAACGTTTCAACAAAGGTAATTAAAATATGTGGTAATGTCAAGTGTTATTTTTATAGCAAGTTTTTATACTTGTGCATGAAGCTATTTTCTCTAAATGATTTAACTAATGATCTAACTAATGATTTTAAGTATTTTACTATTCTTATCATTGCATTTCCCCCCAATATATTAAATTATTTTTAACGTAAACATTAAAATATCCAACTTCACCATTCTTATAGTCTATTGATTGCATGACAAGAGGTGGTATAAGTCGTCTTGAAACACCCAAAGACCCGTAATAGTCAACACCAATTTTGACTGTATCACCCTTTGCCAATATTACCCTAACTTCTTCTGGTATTAAATACTGATTCCCGATAGAATAAAAAGGTGGTTTTAATGTCATCTCTCTGTAAAATTTACCACTAGCACCGTAATAATTAGCTGGTACAGTATTAGTTACATAGTCAAGATCGGGTGTGTTTGACCAATCCGACTGCATAAAGTTGTACCCTTTGTAGCCAAATGTTAGGGATAGTATAAATATACAAACAAGCAACAACGAACGGAATAACATAAATTCTCCTAGCATTCATTAAAAAATCAGAATTAAACAAACCACTATGAGGTAAAGGCTGAATTAAGAAAAACCCAATAGCACCTATAAATAATATTAGATAGAATAACCACCATTGTTTTACCTTAAATAAATTGATACCTACTATTGCCAACGGATTAGTTAAGACAGCAAGTATTATAAAGGGTGGGTATTTCCAAGCTAATAGAACAAACATAGCAGCAACTATATAAGGTCTAGCAAAACAAGACCAATAAATTAGTAGTGGAGAACAAGCAAAGATTAACATTAGCGGTAAATATTTCTGCCATTCTCTAAATATTAAAGGAACTAATGCGACTAATAAAAGCCCACAAACCTTGTATAAGCCTCTTATTTTTTCTGGTGTGTCTAAGCCTAAAGATACAGATATGATAGTTGCAAGGGCTTCTTTACCATTGTATTGCTCAATCCCTTCTACTATCCCATGTTCCATGTAATAATTAACATAGTTGAAAGGGAAATATTCATCTACCCAATAGCCATGTTTTTGATCTCTCAGAATAAAGGCTAATAGAATGATAAAAATTATAGATATAACTCTAGCTGGTTTATTCACTTAATTCTCATTTTCATAACCTATATTACAAAAACTTTGGGTTAATGTCAAGAACTATTTTTACCAAGTTTTAGGTGAAGGTCTGCATAAAAGACCCCTAAAGTCCAGATGAATGAACGAATCGTAGAATCCAACGCCCATAAGTCTAGTTCTATTCTTATTAACAAACTTTCTCATTTCTACTAAGTCTTCTTTCTTGCCAGACATCGGTACTAAGTCTAACGCATTGAATTGTAAGTGTAAAGAGGTAGATGAACCGCCTACGGACTCGTTTAAGCTAGGATTACGGTAAGATGAGGTAATTACTATGGGAAAGCCTACTGACTCTCTCATAGCGTCTGCAAATTTAATTGTTTCTTCTATATTAACAAGTTTAGCTTCTGGGATAGAACGTCCTAAAGTCACTTCCTCAATAGCAAAGTGTTCGATATTAAGACGTTCCCAAATTTCTTTTAATATATTCATTAGTTTATTTTCATTGAGTAAGATATACTATTGGTTCATTTACAAGGCTCAAATTAAACTAATGCCTTGGATTAGAACCATGTTCAATTTTCTACTATAACCACGTTTGTTGAATATTTTGTCTTAATTTTCCAATATAACACCAAAAATTGTCCTATTTTTCTAATAATAGGAATAAATTTGGTTGGTTTTGTCACACATTAAGTATATAATTGTGACTTAATGTTAGATATTACCCACCAAATATGAACAATATCAGACCACCCAAAGTACCTAACCAAGCATAAAACCAATGATTTTTATAGAATGGACTTGGAACTTCTTGCAATTTAATTACTTCTCTGTCTAAGAATATAGAGTCTTGTCTAGCCGTCATTTCAATAAATACATTCCAGAAAGTTTTAGCTTCAATTGAGTCTGGGTCTAATAAAGTGCTATGGATAATCTTATAGTTTAATGAGTCTGAATAGCTACTGAGAGAATCAGTTAACATTTTATATTCAATACCGTCTTGTATTATGTTCTCAATTAAAACAGTCTTATTATCAAACACAATAATAGGTGCTAAAGGTTTATAAGATGTCTTAATTTGCTCAACGGTAATATCACCATAAGATATTTTTATTTCTTTATCCGTTAAGTTCTCATTTAAGAACCAACCGAAGCCCACACATGAAGCAAATATTATTATATAGAATATATATTTAAGAGTCATTAGATTTCTTATGTACTACTGCATTACCAGCGTAAAAAGCTCCAGAGATAGCCATTAAAGCACCACCTAAAGCACCAGAAAAGATACCTAGTCCAGTTAGTGTTGAATTATCGAAAGTCGTCATAGACAAGATAACTCCACCCATTAAAAAGAAGAACATTCCAATAGTTACTAAAAATGCTATAAACTTTCTCTTGCCTCTTAATTCCATCTTATTCCTTTCATTTCTTGTTTAATTGCACACTAGCACAATAATCTTTTTGCTTTGAAACATCTTCTTTTATCATACTCATTTCTGCTCTGATTGAAGACAAATCAACTGCTAATGGATTTATTACACCCAACAATTCAATATGTTTCTCGTTGTTATCAGCGTGGAGTGCCTCGAATCTGTCGAGATAATTAGATTTCACTCTTTCAACTGAATCCATTGTGTCACGTAAATCTTTGTGTTCTGATCTGAAAAAGAAACCTAACAGTGCCACCATAACTCCTATTATTAAAAATGCTACTTCTGGATGTTCCGATATAAATTCCATACAATAATCTTCCTATCATTGGGGTTCATAATACTTGCCTAATTAACTTTCTCTTCAATACGTTTAAGTGTCGGTAGTTCTGGACATTTTAATTCTTCCATACAATAACTTCCTTAAATGGTTACGTCTGCTAGTGACTTCCAATAACCTGAATCACTCCACTGTAATTATATCATCACCAAATGTGGATTGCAAACTATTGTAATATTCGCTTATCGGCATGATAGTGATACCCCCAGCGTCTTGCTTTTCAGATATATAAATCATTAAAGAATTAAACTTGCCCGAATAACTCTCTAGTTCATGGAACATAAAAATAATCACACCACCACTCGCAATTTGAGCATCAACATATCCTTCAAGCGTAGCTAAATTACCACCAGTATTACCGTCAATAGTGTTAAGTAAAAAGTAATCGTCATCTGCATCTATCGGGTGTCCTTCAGACATTTGCGTTCTTACCGACCTACCCATTTTGTGATTAATTTTTATTTGGTCTAAAATATCCCTATTAAAAGCACCATTGGGGTAAGCTGCGAAATCAGAACTCCTTGTATAACCATGTGCGATCAAAGTGTCCCTATTATCTTCAATATCTGCTATCATGGCTGGGATGCTTAATGTTGTCCAATTAACAGATGTGTACCCATGATTAGCAATATCCCAACCTGAAGCATACCTCTCATCTAGCTCTGCGTATTGTAAATAACTTGGTGAACCAATAGTACCGTTTGCATATCGCCCAATCGTAAATATTGTCCCAACAATACCCAAAGAATCCATAATTGGTGCAGCGATAGTATCTACGGATATATAATTGTCATCAAATGTTAACAAACAAACTGCTTTTTGCTTTGGATTGTACCCTCTAAAATTATCATAAGTTATATTAGTCGCAGATCTAGCAAAATTTGAACATCTAACCCTCATGCTTTTCACTGTGCTCCAATCGATAGAGGGTGTAAAGTCAGCTTTTGAAAAAGCATATCTGTTCCATCCTTTGTTCATGCGGTTGCCTATTGCTGGGTCAACACCATCTTCGGTATTAAATGGGTCGTCATCAGATAAAGCGAAACCAATTCTTAGTGTCAATAAAGAGTCTGGGTTATACACATCAATAGTGAACGATTCATAAGAACTTAAATCAACATTGCCCAAAGACTTAATAGCATACCCCCGTCCTTCGGTAACTGCTACCCTTAAAGATGAATCGCCTTGCGTTGTTGTGCTTGCCGTTGATGCCGTAGTCGTCCCAGCGTGTAGGTTAGAAAGTGTCCAATCAGCGATATTCTCAAACCCCTCAATTAGGACACCTTCGCCAAGTTGTGTATATGTTGTTGGCGTAGCAGTTTCTTTTCCACCACCCGCAAACATAGTTAATAACTGACTCTGTGCATTTATAGAAACAAATGTTAATAGCGTTATTATTATTATCTTTTTAATCATTGTTTATTGCTCCAATATTATCACCAGTTCCAGTAATGGTGTTACCGCTTCTGTCTTTTGTTAACCAACTTGGTAAGTAAGATGTTGTGGGAGTACCTTGACCAATGGCGTCATTTGTTTTAGCCTCATAATTCGAAACATCTAAGACCGCACCAATAGTAGATTCTCCCGAATAAGCGTTTCCGCTAAATACGTCACTTCCTAATTCTGCTATATTGAAATTAGCCCATGAATAGTATAATCCACTTGTAACATAATAAGCATTAGAGTCTAGCGAATTATCATTCCAACTTAGATTATTTTTAACCCAAACATATTCACCAGACCGTGACTCAATTGATAAATCTATATCACTAGAAGATCGCAACCTATTATTATTAACCATTAAATTATTCAAAATAAGCGATGTATTTATGCCATTGGTATAGAGTTTAATTAAATAATAAGGCATATTATAAAATGTGTTATTAAATAAATAAGTTATACCTTCACCTAATGCATAAAGAGCTTCAAAAGCATATCCATCATTGGATGTTTTCACTTCTTTGTGATCAATTACTACAGAAGTTGTTAGATCAGCACCTTCCATAACATTAAAAGCAACGGTTAAATCTTTTGAGCCTATATAAGAACCTACTGTTTGCCCATCAACTAAATTTCTAGTAATTATAACACCTTCTGGTTGTGCTACTGTAGTTAAACCAATAGAGCCAATTCCTCTAAAATATTTTAACCCTTCAGTATTAAGTATGTCGTTTGAATCTATTATACAATAATCTGGTGTGCCGTGTCCAACCCCATCACGTCCTATAGCTCTTATGCCATAACTTGTCATATCTCTTACTGTATTCCCTCTCACAGTTATAGAATCAGATTCCCATGCTACATCTATGCCTTGCTGTGCATCCATGTATTCATACCAAACATTATCACCAGCTATGCCAGTAAAGCCCTCAACTACATTGTCTGTTATAGACCCCTTCTCAGAGTTGATTGCTCTTATACCATTTGTATGAACCTTTCTTACAAGATTGTCATCTATTGTGAAATTATCACAATTCATTATCTCTAATGTTACGTAATCACCACCATCGAAAGTTAACCCCTCAACAGTTAGGTTGTCAATATTTTCTAATTTACAAGCATAACTACTATTAGTTAAACCAACGCCACGGGACGGGTCTACAACCGCTTGTTTAATAGAAGTATAATAACTCGCTGGGTTTGTACCGTCTGGAGTCCAGACTTTAAGCCTTAATTGGTTAAAACTATTACCAGAATCAGCCCCAATACTTTCACCCCACATACCCAACCATCTTACACTATCTCCATAACTAGCCCATGCAGAATCTTCTATCCCATAAGTAGTATAGCCAGTTAATGATGGTTTAATTGCTTCTTGATATTCTTTATCGTCAAGCCAAAGTTTATGTATTCCGAAAGTAGAATCAGACCACCCAGCAGTAGTAAATTGGAATTGATAAGAACTATCACCCTTATCGACCCAATTAGCCGTAGCACCAGAACCCCTTAAAGTGTCATATAAGGTTATAACTCCATTAGTATCAGTATAGTAGCTTTGTAGTGTTAAATTATTTAACCTACCACCAACACCGTCTAATATCAATGAACCAATATTGGTGTCTTTAACTGAAATAGTCTTGCCAGTACCTATATCAGCCACATGAGCCTCTAAAGTATCTGAACAAACACCAAGGGCTGAATCCGCAGCACCAAGAGCCCATGTTGATGTACTACCAGAAACTAGATAATAATCAGCAAAATTTATATTTCCACTAGGTGTTGATACAATAAAAGTATCTATTGCTATATTAGAATAGGCTGTAGAAACACCATCATTTTTGAATTTCACACGATAATCGAACATTGCTGTATCTGTATAGGATGTTAAATCGTGAGCATAAGATGGATTGGTGTTCGCTGTTGTATTTATTGTTCCAAAAGCTGAAGGTGTCCACGTTCCCGCTAAATCACTTGCATATTCTCTAGCTTGAACTAGCACAGAATCATAACTTGGTGCTGAATACTTAAAGTTCATATTACTGAAATAAGCGTATCTGTCATCGTTAGTATCACCAAGGATTTGCAAATAAACCCTTACCGTACCACCAAAGTCAGTTATTGTATCTTTGAGAGTTGTTGTTGTAGCTGAATATTTTTGACTCATAAGAGTATCTTCCACCGCATCTCTAAAAACTAAGTAAGCATTAAAACTACCCGATGGTTCTATGTCTACTTCCCACGCATACCATTTAGCAGAATCTAGTGTAAAGTCTCTATAATAAGAAGGATAACCATAAGTGCAACCAGCAGCATCTAATAATTTATATTTATTATCGGAAATATTTGTGAATGTTGCATTAGTAGAATTGGATTCAATAGTCCATGTAGAATCTAAGTATCTTTGTGCTAAAGATGTGTCTGTAGTGGGGTTTGAATCAGTCCACATTAAATTTATACCACCAGTTTGAGCGGTTGCAATTAAGCTTGTAGGTGCTAATAGGATTTGGGTCACTACTTCACCAGTTACATTTACTGTATCAACCCCATCGGAAGAACTACTGTATATTATTAGGTCTTTATCTATAGAACCAAGTGTGCTAATATCTGCTGTAAAACGTAAATTTTGACTATCATAATAAGTAATAACAGAATCACCACTTAATGAAAGAGATGTCAAGTCGCTCTTAATCGAATCTATTGTTACAGACCGACCAACAACGCTTAGGGTCATAGAATCAGCGTGTGTAGTACCGACCGCTATATTACCTAAGTCTTTATCAGCACCAACTAATGTAGGTGGATTGCCTATGAGTATTATATCTTGTGCTAATAAATTAACACATAAAAATAAAAGTATAATTATACTTTTCATCAATTCTCCGTATAAAATACTGTAAATTCAGTATATAAAGGTGTTCCCGTTATTGTACCTAATTCAATATGAGCAAATTCACCAGCCGTTATTGTGGCATCAGAAAACGAAGTATATAAATCCCATGTAGTAACATTTATAGCCAATGGTGAATATGTATCTACTGTTTGATCTGAGGCAAATAAAGCGCTTGCATTAAATACCATATTAAAAGGTACTTCATTAGTCGTACTAGATGTTATATTAACCGCAGTCACAGAATCAACTGTATAGGCGTATTTTCTACGTCCTAAAGGTATTTCCTCGCTTGATTGAGGGGCACTAATAATAAATGAATAAGACCCACCACGAGCTTTAATTGTGTCTGAGACTACTATACCATCTATCTGAGTTTGAATCGCACTAGTAGTACCATTTAGATAATTAAGTTCAGTATTAGATATAACACCAGTTCCCAATTTAGTTGCTGTAATATTTGCAGAAGCATTAACATCAGCATCGACAATCACTCCAGAAGCTATAGCCATAACACCCGCATTTGTAGATGTAACATCACCAGTTAAAGTTACTTCGGTTGCTACATTAGATCCATTACCTAGATAAAATTTAGCGTTAGCCAAAGTCTCTAAGGCATCTATATCTGATATATTAGTTGTTATTTGAGTCTGAGCGTTTGAACTTAATGTATTTATATATCCTAATTCTGTGTCTGTAATTTCACCATCAATTAACTTAGTGGCACTAATAGCTGCTGAAGCGTTTATATCTGCATTTATAATAGACCCCGCAGTGATAGAATTAACACCAGCATTTGTCATTGTCACATCACCACTTGGTGTAACTTCAGCAGCGACATTTGACCCATTGCCCATATAAATTTTACCATTAGCTAAAGTCGTTAGTCCAGATATATTGCTTGTATTAGTTGAGGTACTTGAAACAGTTGAAACTAAACCAGCTACATTAGTATTTATGTCAGTTCTTTGAGCTGTATTGGTATCTCCTATGTCTGAAATACTACTTAAATTAGTTGCAATACCACCAGCATTTGCTGTTAATTGTGTTTGTGCGTTTGATGATAAAGTACCTATATATCCGAACTCTGTATTATTAACACCGCCACCAGCTAATTTAGTCGCTGTAATTCCAGCACTTGCATTTATATCAGCATCTAGTATAACACCAGAACTTATAGAAGTAACACCTTCTCTAGTTGTTGCAATATCACCAGTAATAGCTTTCATGGCTGGTTCGTTTGAAACATTACCTATATAGATATATCCATCTGTTAAGGCAGAAGTCGTACCAGAAGTTATTGAATTTATTTGTGTTTGAATTGCAGAAGTAACACCATCAACATAGTTTAATTCAGTTGTAGATAAAGTCGCACTCTCTAAAATACCCAATTCAGTTTCAGAAACATTAACAGAACCTATACCAATTTCACCCGTAAATGTTGGATTTGCATTCAAGGCTTTTAAGTTAATCTGAGTTTGGATTGCACTTGTTACACCGTCTACATAATTCAATTCAGCCATTGAAGCAGTTAAAGCCACCCCCGATAATTGGAAAGCTGTTGTAACATTTAGAGTTGGTATAACAACTGTGCCAGTAAAAGTAGGACTTGCTAAAGTCGATCTCAATAAAATACCCGCAGTATTTGTATTCACGTTAGTTCTTATTGCTGTTACAGAATCCGCATTATCTGAGACACCACTTGTATTTGTTGCTATATTGGTCACATTGGTTGCCACGTCAGTAGCTAAAGTATCATGATTATATTTAGTATTATATAAAGTAGAATCAGCCTTTAACATATAATCAGATGCAACCGAACCACCTAAAGAATCAGCATTACCAAGAGTAGTACCACTCAAGGAATCAGATATTAGGGCTTTAACCGTAACCGTGAAAGTTGTCAAGGAATCGTTTATATCCCCGACTCTTGCATTTTTAGTTAATGTCTGCCCGTATGCTAAACTTGAAATAAATAATAATAAAATAAGTTTCTTCATTATACCCATGCGCTCCCGTCCCACCATATGGCAGAACCTATTGTCGTATCAAAATACATAAACCCAACATTAGACGTATCTAAAGTTGGTCTTTCTGCTGTTGTTCCATAAGTTTTTGTTACTGTGCTTCCATCATTAACACTTTGCTGTACTATTAAAGACCCCGTGTGAGATATATAATCTGAGCCAGTGTCTATTGTTACATCATAATAATAAGCTTGTACATCTAAACTTAGTGTATTGGTTCTTGTTAGTTTAGCTAAGAAAAGTCCATCAGTTGCTGAAGTAGCTTCTATTTCAGTTGTACTTCCACCAGCAGCAGCATTCTTTCTTTGAAATTCTGTGTCGGTAGATGTTGTAGACTCTTTCACCGTCATTGTAATTAAAGCAGATGATAAATCTATAACACCACCCGCATTGTTAAAAGCTTGTAAAGGAAAGTTTTTTGATTCTCCTTTAACAAGGTATAGATTTTTAGTCAAACTCATATCATCTCCACTAACTTAAATGTGACTTCGCCCAAACCTTCCTTAAACGAAATGTCTTGTTTTGTGATTAAAAATTGTGCTGAATTATTCTTGCTTGTTGGCATTCTTGTAGGTACGTTTATTTTAACTAAGTCACCTTTTTCATATTTTATATGGTCTTTAACATCACCAATATATCCAACTACTAATCTTTGGAAAGTCTTTTCTTTTATTATCCTTTGAATAAATGCTAAAGCCGTTGTTTCATCATGTATAAAATTTAAGTCTATTTCTAATTCTCTTGAAACTCTATAATTTACTTCAGCGTTTTCGCAGTAAGTTTTATAAGAAGTTAAAGAGGTACTATTTGTTTCATTTTTATTACAAGTCAAAGTCTTAGAATACTTATTTTCTTGAGGTAGATAATTATAATTAACTATAAAACTTGTAAATATATCGTCAACATCTGATAAGGCTGCATCACATAAAAGATTCCCACCTTTTTCTATTAAAGGACTTGATAAAGTACCGTCACTTGTCCCCGTTTCGATTGGCATGATTCTATATTTACCATAAGCTTTATATAGAGAACACTGAGCCTCAAAAGCTATATTGTCTAAAAATGTATAAGCTTCTATTTGTGAATCTAGGTTAATTCTACCCTTCCAATTTGTTTTAATAGTTGCACACGCATCGAAATAATCAGTATCAATTAAATTATTACCTTGAATATTAGTCATATAAAGTTTGTCAGTATAACCTATATCAACCGTATCTACTGTGCTTATATTACATCTCTTTGTTGACCCAACATAAGAGTCTACTTTCTTAATCCAACCCTTTGTCACATTTATTAAATAAGCATCTTTATAATAGTTATCTGCTGTAGAGATTAACCCATGTGTACTATTAAATGATATATAACCTATACTATATCCAGAAGCCTCTAAATCGTATTCACATAAAATTACATCTCTTATAACTGACTCAATTTGATACACTATGTTTTCAATTAAGTCACCTTCATTAAAAGAGTTAGTTCTACCAGTTAAGTCTATCCAAGGTCTAAAAGGCATTCCTTTAACGCTTGCATAAACTTTAGAATCGGCATTATATTTAATTTCACCAAAGTTATATCTTAAATAAGCGTTTCGTAATTGATCTATTTTCTTTTTCTCAGATAAAAAATCGCCCATTAACCTCTCCTTATGGTAATGTTACCATAGAACTGTTGTATAGTGATCTCCGTTGCTAATACATAAGCATCTGAAACTCTAACTATTTCTGAGCCAGTATTTTCTATTATATATTCGATCGAACTTAATTCCTCTAATGTCCAAGGTAATTCTTGGTTCGGTTTCTTATCTATTGTTGTTCCGAAAGCTCTTTGATTTATAGTTGGTGTAGTTGTTACACTTACACTAGCACTTGTTGTAGACCCTCTGTCTGAGTTCCTTCTTATATCTACACTACTTGTACCCGTTCCACAAGCTAAAGTTGAGCCAAATATTGCTGCATTAGCTGTTAATGGATCTAAAAGCCCAGTATCGGAAGTTGAAACACTACTGTTTAATGTAATGGATAACTTATCTCCTACTGGAATACTTACATAATCAGTTGTAATATCGTTGTCTAATTCTTTAATACTAAAAACCTCAGATTCAGAACCAACTACAAAGTCATACATATATAATGTGCCCTTAATATCAGACCCATAAACTCTCGTTGTTGGATTTAATTGTATAGAAGATCCTTCAAAACTATTTGTTTTAGTATAAACATCGGCTTCCATTCTCATAAAACTATTTATACCAGAGATATATTTTAATAATATTCCACTTGCCTCGTCTGAATAGCATTCGTGATAAGCATATTTATATTCTAAAGTATCTTTATCAAATAAAATAGACTTACCTAAAAGAGCTGGTCTTGTTAAATATTGATTAAAACTACCATAGATTAAAGGAATAACTGAGCCTTGTTCATCTGTGGAAACGTCTTCTATATAAGATATGCCATCGTCATAAGTGTCTTGCACTTTGTAATGTGGAATATTTACATTAGTAAATTCATTATTTGCGTAGCACAATAAGTCTGTTTGATCTCCAGTATAAGAGTAGTCTATTACATTTTGGTCTGAAAGCCAAGTAATTTGAGTATCAGATGTCGCAGTATTCCAAACTATACCTACTTCGGTTTCACGGTTTATAATATAAACACTATTATTAGGATAAAAACTATCATACCAACTATTAAAAGTTGTGTTATCTGTGCTATTACTTATTAAAAGACTCATTGACCCTAAAACAGACATTCCACCACTATAAGAAAGTTCACCATCGGTTAATTTTTCGCTATGTTGGTTTATCTTCAAAACTTTACCGTCATAAAAATTAGTCAACTGAATATCATTAGTAGATAGATATACAGTCCCTAAGTCTAGGTTAATTTTGAATACCCAAATAAGGTCTTTATCATATCCAGCTGTCATGTTAAGTGTTCGCATTAAAGAACTCTTCTCTTTTCTAATTGACCTTGTACGTTAGGTATAGCGACCTCTGTGGCTCTTTGTATCTGTTGGCTACCTACTTGTACTAAAGTTGAACTATTACTCTGTGTTGAGCCAAATAAACCGTCTAACAACCCACCACCAGGTATCAAAGCACCAAAAATTGAGCTTGAAACATCTTGAGCAAATAAGTCAGCTAGTCCCATTCCTATATTTTGTGCTAGTTGTTCAAATAATGAGTTCGCTTCGCCAAAAATATTAGTCCAAGCATCACTGAACGCATTAAATAAAGTTCTTGCACTTTCATTCGCTATTACATCAAACTCTCTAAATTCAGATCGCATAATTTCAACATCTGGTAAAACTTTCGGACTGCTTAATATCCCGAGTGCTGATTTACTTGTTGTTGGCATACCAGTTGTAGCACCAGATCCACCTAGTTGACTTGCCTTTGTCAATACGTCTACATATTTAGTAAATAAAGGAACTATAAAAGATATTTCTTTCTTTTGTTTCTTTATTTCTGTTGTTACTAATTCCAGCGAATTTGCCTCATCTTGTAGCCGTTTCCGTAGTAGTTTAGCAAACTCTTCTAGCGTTAAATTCTTTTCGCCAGTGAGTGCCCCTTCGTTTGGGTGTTTAAGTCCTACAAATTCTTGATAAGCTACCTTAAAATCTTGTATTGACTTAACCGCACCCTTAATCCATAATACAGTATCCTTGAATGCTATTGCTAAATCCAAAACTACTGGCAACAATTCTTGCCCTATTTCTTCTTGAATGTCACCCAATTCATTAGAAATATTTTTCATCTTCCCAGCATAAGTATCTAAAGCACCAGCAGCTTGACCACCAAATTTATCATTAAGGTTGCCGACTAAAGAGTTTAATCTGTCAGTTGAACCAACAGCGCCGATAACCTCTATACCATATCTAGATAATGCGTTTGTAGAAGAGCCTATTGTTTTAGACAATAAATCAGCAGCAGTGACTAATGTCATTCCCTTCGCTTCTGCTAAATCTAAAGTAGCTACGGTTAATTTTTTTATTGCCTCTTCATCTTTAGTGAATGCAGCGATCAATGCTTGGGCTTCAATTATAGCTTCATCACCGAATGCAGTTTGTTTTTGTAATTCAGCCGCATATTTTTTTAGCCCCTCGGTAGATTTGCCATAGGCAATTTGTAGTTTTTTCTCTGCCGTCTCTTGGATGCCAGCTAATTTTACAGACTCTTTCCCGAATTGTATTAACTTTGTCACGCCAAAAGCTAATCCAAGCCCAGCACCTAGTCTTAATACACTAGCACCCAACCTTTTGAAACCACTTTCGGCTTGCTTAGTATCAGCCTTAACCTTCATCAATATATCTTTAGTTGGCATTAAAATATCCTTGTTGTTAAAATACTATCTAGAATAGTTACGCTATCTTTCCACATTGAACAATTATAATCGACTGGTGGCACAGCCTCACTTTTACGGTATAAATATTCTTTTACTATCACTTCAGTTCTATGGTCAATAATCTGCAAACCACTAATTCCTAATTCTTCTAATATTTGCCATGTCTTTTTACGTTTCGTTTTACCGTCAATCTCAATAAATGAATCTCTGCTTTCTGCAACTTCTGTATATAAGTCAATAAGTTTGTCTAATGTTTCTATCCCAATCTTTCTATGACCTCTACCCTCAAATCTATTTATTATAATTGGGAACTTTTCTCTCTTGCCAGAAAGCTTACCATCAGTCATTAACTGACCAGCAATTAAGACTTTTTTTTATCATTCTCGGTGAATTTTAAGTCTTTATAAATAATACTCCACAAAGTTGTTAGTTTGGCTACGTCTAAAACGAAGATTTTCCATAAACTATCCTCTAACTCGTTGTCCACGATAACACATTCCTCGTCTATACCTTCCCATCCCTTTATAACAAACTTCATATATAGTCTTGCATATTTTAAGTTCTTTACGGCTGTGTCAATAGAGCTATCTATCTGTATTTCTTGCAACCTCATCTCTTGATCTTCATTTGGTTGTGTTATTAAGAACTTTAACTCGCCTACCGTTTTCCAATATGGCTTAAATGGGTTTCTCGTTAATTTCATTACCACCCCTTATCAATAGAGTCTGACATTCCAACTATACCGATAAAACCAGCATTCGGTCTGTATGCCATAAATTCGAATCTAATTGCGAAGTAATCACCTTCAATTATTTTAGGTGAAGCTGTTAAATAATTTATTGCGTGACCAAATTCTAATCCACCATCATTTGACCAAGAAGTTCCGTTATTAAATGCTGTCAACACTACTACATCACCGTCTTTATAACCTTTGACTGCCTTATAAGTTGATGAGTTGTAAGGTATATCAACTGTAAAACTTAAGTCTCTTGTTCTTTTATAGTTGTTAGGTTTTCCACCAGTAGTCACACAATCACTTGTAATGTTGTTATTTAATGTCATTGCAAATTTACGATAACAACCACCCATATTATCACCACCAACTGTTAGTTGAGTAGATGCTAATGTGAACCAATTAGTAGAAGCACTACCAATATTATAATAACTGGGCTCATAAGAGTTAGAATAAGTCGTTCCATCTTCATTTAACCACACAGATGAAAAGTCTTGCTCTGTGTTGAGTTCACGTCCTACCCAAACACCGTTCATTTTCACATATTTGTTTTGTCCAGTACCTAATTGATCCCACTCGACTGTTAGGCTGTCAATTACTGCATTCTCTAATAATTCACCGTCATTTATCTCACTAGGTGTATTACTATGATTAGAATCTGTTGCTACTGAGAAAGTTACTCCATCACCACTTTCAAAAGCATACTGACTATCACCACAATCAAACACTTTAGAATAAGGTGTAGTTGCTCCCTCTGTACCATATAAATCCCAAAAGGCAGCTTTAAGATGATCCGCAGCATTCTTTTCAGTTAAGAAACCACTAAAAGGTATTCTCTTTAATCCAGAAATCGAATCATTAACTCTACGTCCTTGTTCAGCCATTTCACTGAATGAACCAGTAAGCTCAAAATTATCTTCAGTCTTACCGAAATCTGGCAAAGCGACACCAACGTCATAACCTTGTCGCTTAAATTGTGTTGAAGCAGTTGCGGGTGTAGACCACGCTGCTGTTGCTGTTTCTTCTATTATCCCTACTGTCTGTCTTTTGGCTAGAATATCAGTTGCCATTTTTTACCTCTTTGTTTAACTTGACCCATTGATTTATTTTCATTAAATCAAGTTCTTCTTTTGTAACTTCAATAATTTCACCAGACCTTAGGGCTGTTCCTCTTTCACGCCCCAATATCTTAGGAATAGAAACTCGATTAGTTAATTTGTCTTTGATTACTTTATAAGTCTTATTTTCTAGCATTGTTTATCTCCATATCCAAACTCTAGCTTTCCTAAATATATAAATTGGTTATCTTCTTTTTTAACTATTTCATTATCTGTTATTTCTCTAGCTAACTTATGGAAAGCTGAGTGTAATACTTCGAACTTATCACATACATTATCATATTCTCTAGCTGTCTGAGCTTTATAAGTCACAACTAATCTATAAAACCTAGTCCCTACTAAAGAACCACCAGATACAGTTTCACCATCAATACTATAAAATATTAAGCTATATCCCATATTCATATATGCAGTTGATATATCTTCTGTATCAGTGTCTAAGACATTAGGCATTTCTTTATAACCCAGTTCTTTTAATCTATCTCTCAAGACTTTTACATCTATTTTATAACTCATTATCCCCTACTTATAGTTACTTGTCTATAATCAGCTTCACTTTCTTCAATACCAATTTCCTCATCGTCATCCGAATCATAATAATATTTATTTTCAACTAAGTAATTTTGGTACATTCTTTCATATTTCTCTGCCTTTGCGGTAAATATGTCGGCACCAGTTAAAACCAATGTCTCACATACCAAACTTAACGCTCTCCATAAGTGTAGGTTCTCATAGGTCGTTTCAACTAAGTAAGACTTAAATATTACCGTAGACGTGGAGTCCGTTTTCTGTATTCTGTAAAATTTATATATCTCTAATTCAGTATTAGCTCTAACTTCTAACATTAAAAATTTATGATTACCTATCTCATTTACTTGCTCTGTACTCACAGTAGACCAACTGTCAGAAGTTGAATTACGACCTTGTAAAGCAAATATAGCATTCCCAGTTAAAGAAGTTACATTGACCACCCACCTCAATCGTTCTACTCTATCCTCTTTGCTTTCAGTACCGTTGTAGGTAGTCGCTGTAACCGTTTTAGATGTTTCTTGTAGCCATAATTTCTTACATAGCTTTCTAAGGTCTAAGTTTTGGTTCTTAATATCTTGTATCATTAACTTATAAGAAGTTGAGATAGCTTCTTGATAATCTACTTGGTTGTCGTGTAAATGATCTTCAAGTAAAGGCTCGTTATCTATTAAATCTTTATGTACTAAGTTTGTTTCAATCATATCTCACTCATTCTAAATTTAGTTACATCTATTTCTTTATCTTCAGCCAATTCTATTATTAGAAGCTTACCTCTTGCCATAAATCTTTCACCAGATTTAATCTCTTGTGTATTGAAACTACTGCCACTATTTGAAACCGTTATGTCACCATCAGACTCAAAGTCTATTTTATAAGATTTTCCCAGTGTCATATTATCATTCTCAAATATAAGAAGGGGTGAAGTCCTTAACAAAAACCCGTTTCCTATATTTTCTCCGTCTATTTCATATATTGGTGAGCTCAATTAGAAACTCCTATATTGTTCAAACCAAACACCAGAAATACTTTTGAATACAACAAAATTATTACTATTGCCTGTTACATCTGCATTCCCTTTGGGTCTTATTAACGCACTACCGTATTTGATAGTTGAATTAGGATCTAACCTAATTTTGATTTCTTGCCCTTCGGTTGCATCATCGAAATCTGTAATATCTGTTGCCGCGGAGTTAGCACAAGCATAATAACCCCACCCAAGAACTGATGGTGTTGCATCACCCGCAGTGAATGAATCAGATTTGCCTTCTAAATAATCATTTATAAATTCGTTGTTTTCTAACACCCTAAAATGATTGTGATCTCTTGGTATGTTTATTTTCCCAACAATTATACCATCGAATGTATTACCTATTGCGACTAAAGAATCTAAATAATCGGCTGTCTCTTCAAATAAGAAAAAATGACTTCCAATAGTTCCTCTGATTATATTGCCATTTATAGTTTGCTTTGTATTTTTATACGTACTGGCTAATTGTGCTAGATAAATTGCACATCCACTTCTTGCGGGATAAGGGTCATCTATAACGTTGTTTATTATTACATTTCCTTCGACATCCATGTGTGACCAAGCCTCTCCATCTGGGGGTGCTGAGTAATTAGGTCTTGAAAATAGAGCACCAGCATCAGGCGAATCTTCCCAATGATTTTCTATTGCGATTGCACATGAATAATAATTCTTTATTTTATTTGCATCAACGATATTATAATTAGTATCACAAGCTATGTAAACTCCGTAATTTGTACCAGCATCAATTATATTGTCATAAACAGTATTATGGCTTGAACCAGTTTGAATACTAACACCAGCTTCACCACCTACGGGATCACCAGAAACATTTCTCATAACATTACAAGATATTTTATTATGCCAAGCATTATAAGCTAACAAAACACCCGAACTACCAAAGCTTAGGAACTGGTTATCATTTATAATATTGTATGTAGAACCAGCAGCTATGTATACACCTCTATGGGATTGATTTACGCATTGATTGCCTTGTATAATATTGTGGTCACTGGCTATTATATTTATTGCATAGCTACCATTTATTAAAATATTATCAGTTACTATATTATATTTGCAAGGTGTGATCGGGTCAGCGAAAGCTCCATCAAAGAAACCACCGAAACCATCAGCACTTTCTTCACCCAATAAATCAACCAATAACCCTCTTTGGGTCGGAGAGTCATAACCAGTTATTGTATTACCAGAAATTTTATTATAATTTGAGCCAGCACCCAACAGAATACCATAATGATTTAATGTAGCACTATTAATAAATCCATATATGTTAGAATCTAAGTAGTAATTATATGAGGCTCCGTTACTATATATACCGACATAATCACCACCAGCCATATTCAAATTAACCTTGACAAAACAATCCTCAACATCTGAGTCAACTACGATAACGCCCAGAGTGGAACCATCACTACTCAATATTGTAGACTCAGAAAAATCGAACCCCTTAACTCCACTAGGTATTGTTATAATAGAAACTAGATAAGTCTTGCCAATTCCACCTTTCAAGATAGCACCCGAAGAGGCGGCAGCGGTTAAAGCTGTTGTCATAAGGGTAGTGTCATCAACTACACCATCTCCAGTTAAACCATAATCATCTACATTTATTTGATTGAGATATTTTCCTTCAAATACCTCTACACTATCAGTAGTTGTTTTAACTAAAAATTGATTATCTTCATATTCACTTGCTTTGACTACTGATAGACTCATAAAATTCTCACGTTGTTATTGTACTACCACTAACGGTAGCTTCTATTTCAGACCATTCGTCTATGTCTGCTACTAAATTACTATAAGGTTCTGTTAATCTTTCTAATCGTTCAGTCTCTTGCCTTATCCGTCTATTTACAGACTTTTCGGCTTCATGCTGATAATGGATATGACAATAAGGTCTGCCATGCCAATATTCAACATTAGTTACTAAGTGTTGACCACAAGTTCTACAATTAGCTGTTATTTTCATCTTTCAAGAAACCGTATTTTTTTATTCCATTAAAGACGTGAATTTCTTTTAATATTTCACCTTTGCCAACTTTAGATAACATTGTCCTATAAACGACCCAATCAAAATTTTCTTTTAATTCTATTTCCTTCAACTCTTCTGGAGTTTTAACTAGTGCGGCTATTTCACCGATTGTTAGTTCTTTACTCATTGTATTTCCTTTAATATAGGGGCACGAATGCCCCGTTTAATTATGAAGTTGATAAATTGTTACCTTGCCAGAATCTCCAGTTATCCATACCGGCACCAAATCTTGTATCTATTGTTACGTGATATTTCTTGTCTTCTTCGTCTTGATAAACGTCTATAATTGGAGCACGTCTTTCGTAGAATTTAAGACCCTTTTTAGGAACGCCTAAGAACCAAGCATCTGTATCTGTTAGATATTGCCATTCAATAGGTGTAACTAATCCTTCAACACTTGATCTAAGATTAGCTGTATCTGTATTTCTTAACACTTCGTCTACTGAGAATCTAAGAGCTGACGGAATAAGAATAACTTGAGGTCTTAAAGCAATTTTATTGCCTTTCTCATCATAGTTATTAGAGTTTGTCATTCGGTTATAAGCAGTCTGCAAGTTAGCACCACTAAAAGCTTGAGCGATTGAGTTGAAGTAACTACCACCACCCTTTGTTGTATGCTCATTCCCTTCAAGTGCGAAGAAAGGTTGTCCATCATAACCTAAATCGCCAGTATCATCTGCGATAACACCAGTAATTGCATTATTAAATACATCATGACCCGCTGTATATCCACCTTTATTAAAGAACTTAGCTGCAAATTCTTCTTTAGTGTCAATTAAGCCTTGTTGCCAGCCAGATGCAAATTTTTGTAAAATATTTCCCAATTTTGAAGGTGTAAAATCTTCCACTGTATTGCTAGTTAGTGTAAATGAATCTGAGAAATCTCTAGCTTTATGCGGAATTGTATATCCTTCGCCTGGGTTTGATTGTGCTATCTTGTCACCTTCTTTTCTTTCTGAAAGTTTGCTCATTCCTAAAGCACTTGTAGATTGTTCGTAAGCACCTTCCATTTGAACTACTTCAAAAAGCTGAGGGTAGACAGCTTGTAGTTTTTGGTATTGTTCAGCTTCCATGTAATACTGATACATATCTTTCTGCATACCTCTTGTAAAATCACTTCTAAAAGCCATTATTCAACCTCCTATGTGTCACCTTGAGCTTCGTCTGAATTAAGGTGAACAACCACATCAGTTACAGCAGCATCGTGCTTATAGTCTGTGCCTAGTCCGTCAATTATAAATACATCAGTTGAAGATGTGCCAACATCTACAGTAGTGGCTGTTCCGTCATTAACAGAAACTAAATCACAAGCATTTCCCTTCATTGCAGCAGTGACAGTGTCATCTGCTGGTAGTAAAAAGCGTGCGTTTGCACGAACTGGGATTACTGGGATTTCGTCAGCACCAGCTGTTGCGCTTGATTTCCAATAGTCATCACTTGTGCTTTGTCCTTTACCAGCGGGTGGTAGTGCTATTCCATATAGCTTATCTGTTGCTGTTATTGCCAATTCTATATGCCCAGATCCATCTAAGAAGACAGCGTTAACCCCTTCATGATAGAAAAACTGGTCAGCAGCGACTGGCATCATAACAGTTTCGGCTATGTTTAGTGCGCCATATTTTAGACTCATTATGTTTCCTTTTTGTGTTTGTTTTCTAAATCAATTCTTTTAATCTTCAAATCTTTGAAAGCCTCATAAGCTTTTTCTGTATCGTGACCAGGAAACTGCATTATAGCAGTATGTTTTTCTTGTTCAGTTAACTCAACCTTTGCATATTCTTTAGCACCCTTATTAGGGTTGTCGACTCCAATATTAGCAACGGTTTTTAATAGCTTATTACTCAACTTCTTTAAGGCTGGTAATTTTAGCACGTCAAATGACTCGTCATAATCTTCACCTAGTGCGGTTTTAATCAATTCACGTTCAGTAGTTTCCATTTCCGTGTATGCACTTGCTAAAGGTGATAATTCTGCAATGAGTTTTTCTTTCTCTACTAACAATAATTCAAACTCACCTTTTTTCTTTAGGTCATCCTCTTTTTCTTTCTTCTCACCAGCAGCGATTTTATCTAGTTTCGTTTGCAAGTCTTTTGCTGCGATTCTATTTGAAGCCGCATCTCCTCTGGTTTCTTTTATTATTCTTACGAGTTCTTTCACATCCAAACTGTCTAAGTCTGAAGGTTGTATAGGATCTACCTTTGGTTCCTCTTGTGGGTCTACCACTATTTCTTTAATTTCTGACATCTTGTCATAATTCCTTTTAATTTATTAAGATTGTGCTGATAATCCAGCAGTTGCGTATGTTGCTCCATCTTGTTGAATAACAAATATGTTCTGTCCAGTTGTTCCCATTACAGTAACGTCTACTACAGCACAAAGTCCGTCACAGAATACAGCACCTTCTGTTTGAGCTGCTCCGAAAGCTATTGCTGCTGCTGGTACACCCGCCGATAATGGATTGTTAAAGAAAGTACAACCCTTAAAGGTTAACATTCTTTCCACATCTGTTGCATTTGCTCCATAGATAAATACTTTATCAGTATCATCAGCTTTTGCTAAGAATAGACAGTTTTCAAAATATCCATCTCTACATTTCTTACCAGCTACAATACCACCAGTTACTATTACATTAGGTCTTATACCACCAGTAATATTAGCAGTTGAGCCGAAAGTACAGTCATAACATTGTGTCGAATCACCATTAAGTGCAAATTCTGAAGCTCCAGCGTCATCTAAATCACTAGATTTGTAGAATGAACAGTTTTTATAAGTTGTAAATTCACCAGCATCGACTACAGCATAAAGACCTTCTTCTACTGTATTACTTGAAGAGAACTTGATACCTATAAAATTATTTCTTACACCAGTGACTTTTAATACACCTAAATCAGTAGCTGCTATTGTTACACCGATTGAAACTCTAGCACCTTGACCGAAATGTTTAGCCCCATTAGCACCGATTACTGTGATACGGTTTTTAGCCCATGTAATCATAGCTGTTTCTACTACTTCTGAATCTCCATCAATAACTATTACGTCATCGTTGTTTGAAGTACAAACTGCATAAGCACCAGAAAGTGTTTTCTTTGGTTGTGCCTTTGTACCGTTATAACTGTCATCGCCATTACGATAATCTACAAAATAGACTTCGCCAAAATTAAAAGGCAATTGACCACCGTAAATTGTTTGACCGAAACTTGAAACTCCGTTTGGAAAATGTGTTAAACCCATCTTTTATAACTCCTTTAACTAGGGACATTTATTATCTGCCTTGGAAAATTGCATTCCAACTTACCCGTTGTTTATTGCCTTTATTGGCTGTTATCTTTGTTCTACCTTGCTACCTACACCAACTCTGAAGTATAATAATGTAGACAAATCATCATTTATTGTTAAAGTCATCTTGTCTTCATCTTCTGCTTTAAGTACAATTTCTTCATTAAATTGAATGTTAACAGATACCCAATTATTTGTGGCATCTCCACCTTGACCCGTGATAGTTGCATTACTTAATGTCATGAAATCAACAAACTTGCTTATTGTTGCTGCGTTTACAGTTACCCCATTGGTTATTCTTTTATAACCAATACCATTTGCTATTGAAACACCAAGTAAACTACCATAGGGAAGTTGAGGCGGGGTTGCATCTCCCACCGCTGCACATACTATCTGGAAGCTTTTAACTAATAACCAAGTGCCTAAATCTGGTTTTAATTCATAAGTAATAGGGTCGCCAGTTGTTTCAATCTGAATATCATCAAGATAATACTTAGGGGCTTTACCTTCTGATGCTGCTTGTAAAACTCTAAGCGAATCAATAGTCAAATCTGTTAATCCCATATCCGATAATGGTATTGTTATCTTATGATAAACATCATAATCTAAGAAATCAAAATAATCACTTAAATCTACCGCAGTCCCAACTTGAGCATTTAAGCCCGCTTTGTCCCACGCATAAAATTCTACCGCATCACCTAGTTTCCAATCTTTATCTACATAAATCCACATAGTAATAGCTACATGACTTGTTAAATCAAAATCAGCTTCATTATCAAAGTCATAAACATCACCCACTGGTGAGTTATCAACCTTTAAGGCATAAGTTCCAGAATGCGGGTGCTCATCATTTATAGGTGTTGTTTTACCACCACCTACGATGTCATTAAAGACCCATAATATAGCTTCCGCAGTATAAACCGACTCAGCACCAACACCGAACCCAGCATCTTGATTCATCTCGATACCATAAGTATCATTTGAGAAATAAGCTAATTTATTCTCAAATTCACGATAAGGTACAGTAGCCACAGCTAAAGCTTGACAACCACAAGTATCTTTCTTAACAACTTCCGCTGTTATCTTAGTCGCACTATCTGTTATATGTGATTTAACTGCCATTATTATCTATGTTTTTGATGATAACTGATTCCCATTCCAAATCTAATAGCTATATTGCCCGTTGTAACATAAACCGTCAATACTTTGTTTTTCGGCACTATGAAACTACTTGCGGGTGCTATTCTTTCACTACTACCAGTCGATTTAGTAAAACCGAACACCGTTACTCCACCACTTAGCCCCGTGATATTTGTCCCAGTTTCGAACGTTCCAGTTGCAACATTACCACTCCCAGCGTTTCTATTTGCTGGTGTTGTTGTTGTTCCATCTACCGCTGTTCCTCCATCTCCCAATTTGATACTAAACGTCTCTGCTGATGCTGCATACATCATCATTTCAGAAACTATCATATCTGTTTCGCTAGTATTCTTTATATACATAAAACAACCGAGTGCAGCACCAGTAACTTCTGCTGGTGTAAGTGATGCAAATACACTAAATGCTTGACCATCATCATGATTGACTTCATGCTCTTTTGTAACCATAACCGCAGATGTAAGTAATTGATTCTCGCTATTTACAGCAGCCCCAAATCCATTACCCGTTGCGCCTTCTATTTGTAAACCCATCTTATCCTCTTATTGTATTTTTGTAACATCAAGCTCAAACATCGCCACGTTTATCGCTATAATTTGGCTTGTATTACTTGCTGGTGCTGTATAATTTATACCTATAGAATATCCTGGTGGAATTACAATTCTACCCTCGTCTATTACATTACTCCCTTCACCCAAAGCACCCCACCAAAAATGTGAGCCAGAACCATCTACTTGAGTTGTCATGGTTTTCTTAAAAGTCCCAACCATACTAAGACCACTTCCAAAATTGCTATTAACTGGTACTATATCTGTTCCACCAGTTATAGTTGAGTTTTTATAATACTCAATAACACCAGAACCAGTTCCACCCGTACTCGCCCATATATCAACGAAGACTCTATCAATAATAATCACCATATCTGGATTTGTATTATCATTTTTAATGTAAATCATTGGTGTTTCGGCTGCATCTGTAATTGTGACTTCACTAGTTGATGCTTCATAATATTGTCCATCTACAGAAGCGTGTAGTCTTTGTTCAACGGCTGTAGCTCTTGTAATTAACTGATTATCGTCATTAACTTTAGCTAAGAACCCTTTCCCCGTTCCATCTTTAATCATATCTGGCATCACTCAACCTCTGCATTATTTATCGTTGTATCTGTCATTAAACTTAGGTATAAATTCATTTTCTTCAATTCCTTTAATATATCTGTTTGCAATTGTTCTGCACTTATATCTGTTACGTTAGATTTCTCTTGATTCCCCTCTGTTGTTTCTGTACCAGTTGGAAATGTAGTGCCTTTACTATGACTAGTTAATTTCTTTCCACAATCAGCCAAGTAATTCACCTAATAGTCTAATTTCTATTTTAAGTATAGTAACCACGTCTGAATCTTTGTTCTCTCTATGTGCTTTAATAAATTGTGCTTGTTTAGCCCTCAATGTCAGTTCAACTAATGAAAACTCAATCATTTTATCCGCATACTTCTTAGACCGTTTAGTAAAAGATAACCACCAATTAAAACGAGCCCAAATAAGCTTAATTTTATGTTTAGTTGTCATTGTCCAACTCTCTTTTTTGCTATCTCGAAATAATTATCATCAAGCTCAATGCCTATTCCATTTCTATCTGTATTTTGACACGCTATCATTGTAGAACCACTACCCATTGTGAAATCTAGTACAGTTTCATTTTCGTTCGTATATGTCTTAATTAAGTATTCCATTAAGGCTACTGGTTTTTGTGTTGGGTGTACTTTCCCTTTCTGTGAAGCATTAGAAAACTCTTGGATAGATATTGGGTATCTTTCTTTATATTCATATAACTTGCTCTCTTTTTCTCCATTTCCACCGAATGCCTCACCAGTTCCGTAATTTTTTGATCTCTTTATCTTGTCTCTTTTAGTCATTTGTGGATAATATGAATGACTATTAAATACACTTATTATTTCATGTGTTTTATATGGTGAATGTTTCAGATTAAATATGTTGCCACCCTTTTTCTTGTTCCATATCCAATCATATTTATAATTCTTGATATTACTCATTCTTAAAGCACTACTAAAAGGTTCACTCCCAAATAATACTATTGCTCCGTTAGGTTTAATTATCCTATTTAATTGTTCCCACATTAAATCAAATGGTATAACTGAGTCCCATTTACAAGCTGTTGTTCCGTAAGGAGGATCACAAATAACAACGTCTACACTTCCAGACTCTATCCCTTGCATCTCAATAAGGCAATCACCATGTATTAGGTTAATCATTCTTCCACCATCATTTTAATAGTAAAGCTTTCATCTAATGTAGAACTTGAAACCGTGACTGTAACGACACCTCTTATCGGTATAGCAACTTCTGGAGCGAAATGTCCAGTAATTGAACTCTCACAAAATACATCCATGTCGTTATCATCTATAATGTTAAGATTATACTCATTAGCATCACTTAAAGGGCTTATAATAAACTGTCTCATTATACCTCTAATTGAAGCCTCGGTATTGACTGAGAAAGTACCCGATACAGTAGATTCTATGAAGTATTCTTTATGTATTATCATCTTCTACCGTTTCTTCTGGTTCATTAAACAAATTCTCAAATTGAGTCATAGGTTTTACTGCTAATTCGTCTGCTAAAGCTTTGTTATCTTTTAATATCTGTTCAGCTTCTTCTTTCTTCAAGTCTGGATTATCTTCCATTAACCAATCAACCGCATTACCCATAAATCGTTTTTCTTGTTCTTCTCTATCTTTCCACTTCTCATCTTCAGTCTTAGGTATGCCTATTTCAGCAAAATCAACTCTTAATTCTGTATTGTCTGGGATCTCTTTTAGTTTGTTATCTTTAAGTGAAGCGTAATAGTTGTTAACTGCTTTAATTACTCTGAATCTGTCTTGTTCAAACTCTCTGCAAGGCTCTAAGTCGTCTTCTCTTATCTCTATTTGGTTTATCCTATCCATTACCTTAGAAAAGCCAGAAGTTGCCTTAATCTCATGTGCAAATGTATTAGGGTCTAATCCATAATTAGCTGCAAGCGTTTCGATACGCCAACTAATTAAGGCTTTAACTTTATCTATCTCTGCATTATGAGAAACATATTCTATACGTGGAGCAACCATATCTGTGTTGACATTATCTACTGAAACTGGGTGTTTTGGACCGACTGCTAATCTTTTAACCCCATCACCGTCATCGTCACTAGCTTTCTTGTCTAAACCACAATTAACAAACAAAGGTGTTCCCCATGCTCCCAATATTGTCTGATTTAATAAGTCTGTTAAGAGTACATTAACAAGTTCATTAGTGTTCACTATGTTATGTTGACCAACACCCCAAAAGTCTTCCATTTCTTCCATTCTCATAATGGCGAAGTTGACAAGACCGAACGGGTTAATCATTTTAGGGTTTTCTTTGAACGGTACTTTGTTACCATTAGCATCAAACTTGAAAAGGTCTTTATCTGTGACAACAACCGTATACAACTCATCTTTGTCTTTGCCGTTCTTGTAATACTTATCATATAAGAGCATTCCAATTCTAAAGTCGTCATCGTCATGTGGTATTACTGTTAATTTTGCGGGATTGATTATCTTGAAGTCTATCTTACCAGTTATCTTGTTATAAAACACTTCCATTAAAGCCGTGTTAAACAGTTTACCAAATCTATGAATCTTCTTATCCTTCGAGTTAAGTCTGTCTGTTAAGACTTCATTAAAATACTTGGTTAACTCTTCTTTTTCTGTCTCACCTTCGGATAATGTTCTTATAGCTGGTTCTGTGTAGACCGCAGACGTTTCTTTAATAAGCTTCTGAGTTATATTAAGATAATCCTTCTGAAACTCCTCAATAGATTTCTCATCAAAGGTTTTTCCTAAGGCTTCATCAAGATATTTTAAGAGTTCATCTTCATCACCATTGTAATAGTAATAGAGCTTCTCTTGGCTAGTTTTCCTCTCGTCTTCTTGCTTGTATAGATGTTCTTTATAAGCTAAATCTAATTCAACCATAGGTTTTCCTAAAATACTCTTCCGATTAAGACAATTGATCGTGCTGCAGCTTCACTAGCATCAAACTTTAACACCAGTCTATCAACTGAGTTAAAATAACGTGGATCTAGTGGATATGTTTTATTAGCTTCGATTGTATAAGTTAAATCAGATCCACCATTGAATACTGCCATAGTTTTATAAGCATCATTAACAGCATCGTAGACCTTGAATGTTAAAGTGTCTGAAGTCATTGTGGCATCCGTCATAACGCCTAACAATTTAAGTTCTTCAACTCCCTTAACCCCAAATACTGTATATAAGTCGACTATTACCGAATCAGTCGATATTACAACTGTTACTTCCTTTTGCTCTGCATTATAATCAGCTTGTGCAAACAACCCACTACACAGTAACACTAATATTATAAAAACCTTCATTATTCCCTCTCTCATTTAGCACCTACATTTATTACTATTGTTTTACGAGCCCACTTTTTAACATTAGCGTCTAATTCATTTATAAAAGCTTTCTTGGTTCGTTCCATGTTCTTTTGATTTAGTGTTGTAATACTTCTGTCTCTATTGCCTATTATTTTCATCTTATCTTTTTCTTTGTAGCTCATTATCATTGAAATAGCACTAGAACTAAGATATGCCAATCCGTTTATAAGTTCACGAGTAAGCATCATATTTGGAGTGTCTGAAGTATTCGTACTTTTGCCTTTTAATGTGTTGTTCTTATATACTGCGGTTGTACCATCTTTTAATTTACGTGGAGAGCCTAATCTCTTACCATCTGTGAAACGTCTCATCTGGTTAGTCTTATACTTCTTATATTGCTCAGAATAGACTCCACCAAAACCAGTGAAAGCTTGTACTTTACCCTTAATCATATCTTGGAATATCCATTTCTTGATTAACGTGGACAATTTCATCCAGAATGATTTCTTAAACTTCAATACCTTTTGTATGTCTAGTTTTTGTTTAGCCATTCGCATATATTAGTTTTTGTTTTAATGCTGGGCGGGTCTGGCGTAACCCATTAACATATTCTGGGAAATCATAATAAATATAATTTTGTAAATCTGAATAATCAACTTCCCACTTGTATAAGGTCTTTAAAGTAGAATCATATTTCTTAAGTTTAACAACTAAAAATTTATCTCTGAATGTTAAATCGAAATATCTAGTTCCACTTGAGTCTAAATCTTTTGTTTTATATGTGAAATAATCACTAAGACTAGTTGAAAAAACATCAATTCCATAAAACTCACTTTGCAACTTCAACGGGTAGCCCAAATATAATGTAGTACCTTTCCCTACTTTTATTTCTGGTAAATAGGCATCCCCATTTCTAGCAAGTGGCAACGACTGGATGGGGTCAAAGATCATTTTACACTTCCTTTGTCAATTTGCTTGAATAATATATCGTTCTTTTGTTTGGGGTGTTTCTTAATATGTTTATCTTCACCCAAAAGGATTTCTTCTGGGATGCCACCCGTAAAAGCATTACACTCTAATTTACCACGGTAATGGACACAGTTGAAACATCTTTTATTTTGCATTATTGACCACCTCAATCACTAAGTCGTCTAACCATTGCGGCAATGTCCCACCTTTGTTTTTTAAGGAGTAAGCCTCTGCGAATAACTCTCTTCTGTTCACTGTTGCATATTCGCTTATATTTGTTCTAATCCACTCTTTCAGTTTGGCATTAGACCCATTAAAATATTTATTGCCTATGCTGTCAAAGTTCTTACTCCACAACTTTTGAAATGCTGTGCCCGTATCAACCACCATACCACCATGCTTTTGAGTTTTTACACCAGTGTTAATATAGTCCAACTTGTGACCGTATTCATGCGCCAAGACATCACTCAACGTTTCACCTACCGTTTCATTCGTACCCACAAAGTTTTTAACTCTATACTTAGCACCGTTTAACTGCTTCAATAATTCTGGGTTGTTTGGCTCACTAACCAAGTAACCCTCTATCTCCTTAACCTTGTTCTTGTGGAACTCTAGTGTTTTGAATTTAGCGTTACCAGTGTTCATTTTTGTTTTTAAACTACGCTTCAACATTATTTCTTTAGTCTCTGAATCATAAAATCCTTGGATGAAATGGTCATCTTTTAATACATCTTTAAAGTTAATGTTCTTTAATTTTTCGCCTTTGTGTATTTTGGACAGGACTCTGTTTGTTTCATTGGCTTGCTCTATTGAAACATTTGAATAGTTAACCTTCTCTGTAATACCGTTTTTAACCAAATATTGTTCAGCTTCTTTAACCGTCTTAGCTGGTGTAAATGCTAAGTTTCTAACTAAACCCTTGCTTGTCACAACTTTCTTAGGAACTACTTTTTTAAGCAATCTATTTGGTTCTGCAAAGTTAGATATGTTGTCTACTGGAAACCATTGATGAATACAATTATAATTAGGCTGACGACCCATCCAGTTTATCATTCCATCGGGTGTATCTATTCCAGCATCAATTTCTGCCTTAGTATATCCTTCTGGATTCTGATTAGTCATTAAATATTCACATTGTTTAGATGAAGTTGGTATAACACCACCAACATATTCGAATCTTTGTTCTTTGTCGTCTGTGAAAGCTTGAGAGGTTGCAATTCTGCTAACATTTGAGTAACTTGTACTGATAACTGTATTGATATTAGCATTGTTAAGATAATGAGTTGTTCCATCCGTTAATCTAGTGAATGTCTTTTGTAAGTTCTTTGTTATCTGAGCTGTTGGAACACCGTTTAATAGCCCGTTAAGTAGCTCGGTCTTTAATTGCCCTACATTACCAGCAAAATGACCCAATATCGTTTCTCTATAAGTCTGAGCCATTACTTCAACACTTTGACCAACTGATTGAATGAGGTTCTCTACATTACTAACACCAGCCAATCCTTTTGCCGTGCTTAAACCAGAAACTAATAACTCATTAGCGTACTTATCTGCTAAATCTTCAAGTCCTAAGCCTAGTATCATTTGATCTAATTCACCGTTTACTATACCTATGATAATATCAGACGACTTACCACTTGCTAGTAATTGGTTAACTCTCGATTGAATCTGAGAGTCGATCTTAGATAGTTTACTTAGTATTGCTTCCATTAACCCTTATCTTTTATCCTAAACCACTTAAACTTAGCTTGTAGTACCATGCCTACAAATATGCCAAATATAAATACTAATACTGTACCAAATTCCATTTTAACGAACCCTCCAACTTTTAGCGTTTTCTGGCGTCCATTCATCTGACATATATAAGTCGTATATGCCCTTGACTGTATCTTCTACAAAATCGGGTCTGAATGGTCTTGCATCAGTACTCTCAATTATTTCTTTACACTTGTCTAAATCTTCTTTTTTGCTTAATATAATATTTGGTTCCATGTATTACCTCTGTATTACCTTTAATTTAATTGGTGGTCATGTGATTACGAATCACTTAACGGGCTGTTACTTATACGATGCGCATCGTCTCCCGAACTGTATAAACCACCTTAATTATCTTTGCTTAAACAACGCTATAACTATTACTATTATGAGTATTATCGCTAATTTCATAGGGAATATACGAGATAATTTAACCCTATATATACCACAATTATAAAACCATAACACACTAAATCATAATAACCTCTAAGAAACATTCTCCATAAAAACTTATCTAATATTTTCATTGTATTTACCCGTAAAAAATGGATAGAATCGCACTTTATTCATCTCTGTATAACCTTTAATTTACCTCTTAATGGGTATTTCCAGTGTATCATATAACTTATTCCATCGGAAGCATGAGTCACTTTGCCAGCCTTTGTTTTATTAAGCAGCATTTCCCATGTAGTTTTACGAAAATCTGAGATATGCCTTTTACAGTTCTTAGTAACAAAATAATGAATTGTCCCCGTACCGTCTTCCAATCTACCATTTGTATCTGTTACTCTATCGTGAATGTTGCGTATATTTTGATAATGTATGTCTGAGCTAGGAAACTTATCTCTTATTATAGCCCAATTTGTACGACTTGCATTAGGTGTTCTTGAATTACCGCTTATATCTCCATAATGAATCCAACCGCCTTTATGGTCTACAAACTTATTCATTATCATATCACATAAAAGGTCTGTATTGGCTTGCCCTTCAAGTTCCACGTAATCAAATAGGTAATCATTGCCATATTGTTCTTGATGTATTCCTACAGTCATTATATCAACGTTAAAATCCCACGTTAGCTCTAAAGGTCTATAATTGAGGTACTTAAACTTATCTTCTTCTATTATATTCTGTTCGCTAAATGAGTAATAAGCCAAACCAGATGTAAGATTCATAAACGTACCTTTTGATCTTACTGTTTTCTCTTTGTCTGGGTATTGGTTAAGTATCTCGTTTCTTGCTGCTTGACTAATGTAAGGATTAAATGCTGAATCAAAGTACCAATATTCTAAATCGGTTCCTTTCTCGTTTAACACGACTTCATCATAAGTATATGTTAATCCGTTTAATGGAGTCATAGTTCTTATGATTGTACCAGCCCTATCAATCAATCTTGCTTTCATTTCCTTGAGTATGTCTTCTGGTGGTTCTTCATCAGCCCACTCAATGTCTAAATCAGCACCTTGAAAAGATTTTTGACCTTGATCGTATGTCTTAAATCTAATAGTTGAGCCATTCTTAAATATGATTATCTTATTAGTAAATCCACGCTTATCGGTGTAGATTGCATACTTTACAGAGTCGTCTTTAGGTAGAATGCTGTATATCTTAGCCATTTGTACTGGGAGTTGCATATCAGCCCATGTTGAGGCTCTAACTCTTAGATTAGGTTCGTTTAGACAACGACTTACACAGTAATAAGCACCTACTTCTGTTTTACCAGCTCTGTTACCACCAAACGCAGACTTATTTTTCTTAGGTGATTCAAGAAATGCTTTTTGGTTAAGTTTTTTGTTAGAAATAGGCTCAAAGTAATCAACTGGTCTTGTCTCTTTACGTTTGTTCTTAGTGTAAATAGCTTTAGCGAGTTGTCGTTTAGCTTCAATCACTATTGCTCTCGATGTAATTGTCTAAGTCTTTTTCACTCATATCATCAAACTCTGGATAAGGATTTTCTTCTGTTTGGAGAGAATCAGCCAGTTTGTTTGCTTCCAATTTGTCAATGAACTTACCGACTATTGTCGGGTTATCTTTCTTAACTAATCTCATTATAGCTAATTTAATCTCTTTTAGATCGGCTTCAATCCAATCAACGGAAAGAATGGTCTTGTTTTTACTCCCTTTCGGTCTTCCCGCACTAGCTTTGTTCCCCTTCTCAAACTGTCCCACATCAGTATAAAATCCCGTTTATTTAACGATACCCTATTAACTTAATATTATATTATTCATCGTCATAATTGTCTTCATCTTCTTGCTTCACATTATCTAGGATATTGTGTAACATATATTGTAAAAGAAAAACTCCCTCCATAACGTTAATATCCTCTGCATCAAAGACATCTTGTATTAAAGTGGCAGTTTCTTTAAGTCTGTCATTCTCCATTAACTTTTAGTTCTTCCTTTTCGGCTGCTGATACGACTAATTGTAGAAATAAGTCAAGAGCTTTCTTTATTTTATCCACTAGGTACATAGTATAAACACCTACACCTAGCAAAAGTAATAAAGCAATATCTGTTATCATTTTTGAGCCCTTATTTCTTCTTGGTAATCTTTTTTAAACTGGATATAAGCACGCCTAGTTTCATACTCGATCTGGTCGTCATATAAATCATCATACCATTCGTCAAAAGAGTTGTAAATCTCCGAATACTTCATTCTACTTTTATAATCCTTCGGCATCACACGGATTATTGATAAACCATCAAAATCTTCTGGGTTACACCCGTTTGAGTATGCGAAATCTTCGAAATTATTTGGTGTTTTTGGTTTAGCTTTCATAAGTTGCCTTCACTATTAAAGATATGGATTTGGACTATCAATGTCAAGTTAATTATAATATAATTCCTCTTTTATCTAATTCTTTCTTCTTTTTGATCTCTTTGGCTAGGAGCAGATACCTACCCCTCCAATAAGCTTTGTCCCTCTCTTTGTTTGCCAATCGGTAAGCTTTTCTCCTATCTTTTTTCTTAGCCCATGCCCGTTGTTGTTTTTTTCTGCCCTTTTCTATGGACTCTGGGCTTCTCTCGTCTTTTTTAATCTTAGCCAACTTCCTATATTGTAACTGATAAACCTTGTTTTTCTCTTTGTTCTTCTCAGCGTTCTTCTTAGACTCTACTTTCTGGCATTCTATACAATATCTCATTGGTTCTTCTCTAAAGGAATCCCAATAGAATTTGTTATATTCCTTATCATCTTTACATTTAGAACAATGCCATAATTTACTCAATATAATCCTCTATTTTAGTATTTCTTAAATATTAAGATGTTCTGGTGTGTCTTGACTAATTTTTTGCTTTTCATATTGCCATTAGCCCTCATACTTGCACTAGCTATTGCATTTAATAGGACAGCCTCATTATAATATCTCACGTTGGCTTCCTCAAATGATTTAATTGTGTCTGGCACGAAGCCAATATAGTTGCCATCTTTGTTTCTGACCTCCCCGACAACAAAACAAGCAAAACCACCAACCTTAAGCAAAGAACAGCTTTTTTTAATTATGCTTTTATATGACCCCAAGAATTTATCATAAGGCATATTCGATATATCACCGTCTAAGTCACTATACTTTTCTAAATATGCGTAGGGTGGGCAGCTAAAGATAAAGTCATATTGTTTGTTAATGTCATCTAGGATTAAATTAGAATCACCCACATACCAGTTGGGCTGATTGTTGGCGTCTAAAATTCCCGACGCTTGGTCCCTATTACTATCAATTTGCTCTTGTCTTATATCTATTCCCGTATAATCGAAGCCCAAATAATTCGCCACTATGCCCCTGACCGAACCACCAGCAAACGGGTCTAATATTCCACCACCATTAGGAACGAACCAATGATACAAAACCTCGCACAATGATGGGTCGAAAATTGACACATACTCTGCGGTATTGTTTTTCTTTGCCGTAGTATCCATATTTATGACTTTTGAATCTCTACCTACCTCACTCTTAATTCCTAACTTACCCCACTCTCTCTTCCTATTCTGCCAACTACCAGACTTGGTGTCTAAGACACTAAACGGGGGTTCTATAAATTTGTCTCTCAATAGTGGGTTTTTTATTATTTCATTTCCGAATAAGTCAGAATCTTTTGTGGTTTGCTCCATTATGTGCCTTGTTTTGTTACTCTAAATTTATAATTTATTCAGCTCAATGTCAAGGACTATTTTAATTTATCTGATTCTGAATTGTAATAGAATATCATGTCAACTAACTTTTCTTTGTCCCACGTAATAACTTGATGGTGTCTATCTTCCCATATTTCACGTTCACGGAATTCGCCATATTTAGCTTCCATACCTTTCCTATACTCGTGTAAATTGCCTTTTTTACGTCCGTTGCAAGGTTCTCCACACTGAGCATTAACGTTGTCTTCTTCAAATCTCCACCAACTAGACATAGCAACTGGGACATAGTGTCCAGCTTGATAGTTTTTTGTCCCTAACTCAATAGGCTTACCGCATGAAATACATTTAGCCATTCTGTTTTCTGAATCTCTGAGCCTAATGTAATAGTTGAATGACTTCTCTAGTTTAGCTAATAGTTCTTTAGTTGGTTTTTTAAGCCATGTTTCTTTTTTCATAACACTTCACGGGCTCTAATAACTTCAAAGTCTGAGTATCTCCACTCTAAATAACGCTCAATGATATAAGGCATATGGGCTGGGTCATCCATCACTACTGAGAACTCTCTAGGCTCTCTCTTCACCCTACATTTTAATCTTTCTAGTTCATTTATGGCTCTGTCTAGTTTTTTTGCTAACTTTTCTAGCCCTTTATTATAATCTTTATCTGTCATTTCTGGTAATGATTCGTATTGTGGCATTTTATCTCCAAGTAAGTTTAATTTCACTGTTGATACAAGCTGATATAAAGTCTGACAAAGTTTGTGGTGGTGGGACAAAGAGTGCTTGTCTTTCCTCTACGTCCCAATTAGAATCTTCTTTTGATAGTCTGAACTCGGATTGACGCATATCTGTAAAATAAGAAGACCAATTAAAGCCTAACTTCTCAAAATATTCCTCAATCATATCTGGTGTAAACTTCTGGGTGTAGAAATTAACCAACGTATAAGCAGTATTTAATAATTCATACTCACCCAACTCCATAAGATTATTAAACTTAAAATTTTTCTTAGCCCAATCTTCAAATTTCTCAACTTTACCATACAATTCTTTTGGCTTATTCATTTTAACCTCACATAAAATTTATTTATAACTGAGAGAGTTTGAATCGTAACCTGTGTCAAGCACCGAAGCGGTTTATCCTACATCAGTATGCCTACCGTTATAATTATGCTTAATCTAGTTTTAGCTTCACTTCCGTTGGCTTGTTCCTTTATGAGTAACAATTGATCAACTTTGCTAGTCAATGGGTTTTAATCGTAAAGCCCTAAACATACCACCTATTCCTAGGTCGCCAACATATTCTCCCTCTCTCAAAAAAAGTTTATTATTTCTTGCTCAATCTCTTTAGATGTACTACCTAAATCTTTTACTATTTAGTCTAACTTCTCTTTATAAAAATTGGTTAACTTGTCCATCATTTGTTTATAATGAGTGTCAGAGTCACACCCAACACCGAATAAATCCTTCTTACCGTCTTGTTCCCATAATCGGTATAGCACAGACCTAAGCCGTTGTGAGGGCGTTTTTTGTTCAGCCTCTAATGGTCTATATTTCGGGATAACTAATTCAGACTTATCAATCTCGGACTTAGCGAATGCGAACACCCCAACTTTGTTTCTATACCCGAAAACCATAGCTGTGGCAATGTCTGTCACTTCCTCTTGCGTGTCAACTTGTAGTCTTATAGAGTTATTGTTCATCGTGGTTATTTTTGTAATCATAGACGGAATTTGTAATAACGGCTCACTCATCTTATCTCCTATTCTTGTATCTCAATATACCATTTTATTTAGTTAAAATCAAGCATTTCTTTTCGGCAATAACTTCCTCTAAACTCTTACCGCTCATTGTATGCGGAAAACAATATTTACTATTCAAACGCAAACAACATTTATTAGGGCAACCTGTCACTGGGCAGTCTGCCCAATTGTCTAAAATCTCTTGTGGTATTTTCTCGTTTTCTTCCATCTCATCTCCTTTATTTAAGATCCTTCTAAATATCCTTTTAAGTATGATTGAACTGATTTAGATTCTGTCTCGACTTCTAACTTTTTAACAAATTCAGCACTATAACCATTTTTTTGTACGTTTCTCATGCCTAGATAAAAATGGTATAGGTGTGTTTCATCTTCATCAGCACAACTTCTATATCGTTGGATTTTCTCCAATATTGTGTGTCTCATATTGCCCTACCTAATCCATTTTTTACATCTAGTGCAAACCATTGACCCATCACCAGTTTGTATCTGGTGGTATTTTCTAGGGTGCTCGCATCCATCTTGCATTATGCTAATTGACTTAGATATTTTCTTGGACTTTCTCCTATGTTGCTCGTTCAACTCTCTAAGGGATTCGTAAAGATCAAATAATTCTTTATCAAATGGGTCAACCATTATAGCCTCCGACAACTCGGACGTTCCTTTTTATCGTGACCGTGTGTTCACCTAGCTCAAACTCTAGGCTGTCACCAAGTTCATCAATAATTGGTATTATTTTTTCTACTTCGTCAGAAATGGCAAGAATAACTCTGTCGGTTAATGGCTTGTATTGTGTTGGTACGTCTTTCATCTCATATCTCCGTGTTTTCTATAAAACTGTGATCTTCATATTTCTCTTCATATTTGTTATTATTGAACGTTGTTAAGAAGTAGCTGCCAGTTTTACCGTGTCTGATTCCACGGTTTTTTATGACATATTCGTCATCTGCTGCACAAACATGAACCGTAGCTCCTTTATCCATTACAGCATCACCAATTTCTAGTTTGGCTACATAAAAATAATAGTTAGAATCTCTTGAAAGTCCCTTAGCTTCAGCTTCTCTTTCTCCAGTATCGTTAGCTTGACTAATCAAAATTACCGCAACTTTCAACCTTTTAGCCATTCTTTTGAAGAACTTAGATAAATAGTTTAACTCTTCTCTAGTCGTTTTGAATCTCTTTCTAGCATCTATCAACATTAGATAATCAATCAATACTATTTGGACACCTTTCTCAGTCAACTTTTTAACCTTAGATTCAATTTCATACTCGTCTAGTAATTCGTCAACTAAATATAGGGAAGTATTCTTTAATTTCCTAGAAAATTCTGAAGTATATTCATAAAATTGTGGATCTGGTAAGTATCTTTTGTCTGGATTACGCAAATGATTGATGTTTATTCCAGTTCTCATTGACAAAGCTTTCATCAAAACTAGGTCATTGTCCATCTCATAAGAGAAAATAACTCCGTTATGGTCTTGGTCTACACATAAATCTAGCATCATTTCCATAGCTAAAGTTGACTTTGATGATTTTTCCTTGCCATAAATTCCGATAAGGTCAGTTGGTAATATACCACCTATGGTATCATTCATCTTAGTTAATGAGTTTAATTGCATTCCTAAAGGCTTATCATTCTCTCTAGCATCTATCACCTTGGCTATAAATGGCTCTAAGAGGCTCTCTGCGGTCACTTCGTCTTGATGCTTATCAAACGCTAGGTCAGATTCCTCTAGTATCTCTTTGACTTGTGAACGTACATCCTCGTAACTTCTACCCTCAATCCCCTTCAGTCTGCCAATAGCTAAATCTCGGTGGAAACTATCAAATAACATTCTGCCTAGTTTTATAGCTCGCTTAGGTATTGCAACAAAATTGTCTAGTTTAGGTAATATTATATCGTGCATATCCAGAGATATTTTATCCACATGGTTAGTCTCGTGGTAAATTTCTTGTATGATGCCGAACTCTTCACCAAACTTAATAAAGTGTTTAGGTTCTAAGTAAGCCATTTCTGAGAGCAAGGCGTTATCTGCTAATATGTTGTGTAGTATGTCTAGTTCTTTCACTTTTGATCCTTTAGTTGTTCAATTTCGGATGCTATTATATCGCAAGCGTCTGACCACCCTTCATTATATTGGGAATAAGAATCCACATTACCCACTTGCTTGTATGGGTGTCTATCTTCAATTTCACCACATACTTTTTCAGCATCATAAATAGCTTTATCATAAGTGCCTCGTAAGTTCTCAAACATTTCAGCAGCACGACCAATATCAACTTCTCGGTAGAATTTCTCAGTCTCTTTTAGCTTCTCGTCTATCCACTCCCAAACATCTTTGGATTCTACAATTTTCTTGAAATCTGTTGTTTTAATCTTAACCGATTTGTAATTTCTGGTTACTGTAAATTTTTCTTCAAATTCTTCTTTTAATTCTTTCATATATGTACCACATTAGTTTTAGTTAGTAATGTACTGTTCGTTTAGGTGTAAAATCAACATCGTTACCTTTCTTTTCCTCTATCACGTCATTCCACCTTTCACCATTTATCCATTTGGTAGGTATTGGAACATATTTACCGTTTTCATTTTTCCACCCAATACTTTGTATCTGGTAATCTAGGTTAATCATAATTGTGTCGAATAATTCTGGATTTAGTTTAAGGAATTTATCGTGTGCTTTCTTCTTGTCTTTCTTGTTTGGGTATTTAGTCCAAAATAGTTCGAACATATCTTTAGTCATTTTAGGCTCTATTTTCTTTTTATTATCATTGTTTTCTTTATTATCTTTATTGTTTGTATTCACTTGCGATTCACTTGCGATCCGTTTGCGATTCACTTGCGATTCGTTATCGTGTTGGAATTCTTGGTAAGTTATATAATTACATACTATTAACCGTGTCGTTACCGTGTCGTTTTTCACTACAACCATAGAATCTTTTTGTAACAAACTCAAAAACCTTCTAACCCTACCAACATTCCATCCCCACTTTTGAGCCCAAGTTTTTAGAGAGTTTACGCTCTCACCTCTTTTAACATTTAACAACTGATTTTTAATTAAGACTTTGTTCTCTGAATGGTTACAATCTAGCAAAATATCAATCCATGCTTGACCTTTTGAGAACGGCTTATCTTCCCAAACCCAATTCTTTTGTAACTTTCTGTGTAAACTTATCCATCCGTATTTCATATAATGCCTATAAACAGAAAACCACACCTATGAGTTGACCTAGTGCATGCTACACCCCGAATTAACGGACTCATAAGTATGGTTCTATTTGATAAATATTCTAGCATGGTGGTCGTATACCCTTAAGCGATAATCGTGCCAAACTCATTATTTTTGTTTTAGCCTATAATCGCACTTTATAAATAAAATTAGTGGTAAAAGTGGGACATTAATGTCTCAGTGGGACATCTTTGTCGCCACACCTACCTTTGCTTTCTTAATAAATAGTGTTGCGTTTCTGCGACTATATCCTATTGTAAAGCTTGGAAATTTCGTTCTCTATGTCCCTAGCTTCGTTTGCTATTGAGTATAAATCTATATCTTCGAACCTCGATATACACTCTTTAACATCTATCATATCAGCACAACCATGTAACAAGTCAATAGCCTTGTCTAGTT
>Ga0075122_10000236_pt1 | contig 45987 bp, 46 predicted proteins | sample AntAceMetag02UKB_FD_69790 | JGI IMG/M metagenome (GOLD analysis project Ga0075122, IMG submission 69790) | Saline lake microbial communities from Ace Lake, Antarctica - Antarctic Ace Lake Metagenome 02UKB | ecosystem: Environmental > Aquatic > Non-marine Saline and Alkaline > Saline | place... | reverse complement strand
CTCGCTGATAATTATATTGAGGAATTGAAGTTTGGGCAGTCGGAGAATTTCAGTATGAGAATTATTGCCAATACGCAAAGGTCTGGGAGGTATAAGGCAACTATTTTGGCGAATGTTACGACGCCTAAGTTTTCTGATTGGGGGGAGTTCTTTATTGATTTGAGGAAGACGAATGAATCCGAAGCTGAACAGATTTTAATTTTTACAGAGAAACTTGTTGCGGAGAATCCGGAGTGTTTAGAATTAACAGAACTTTTGAATGAGGCGAGAGAATTTTTTGCTCTTGGAGAATATTCGAATTCTCTTCGGTTAGCTACTGAAGCAACGGAGGCATGTGAAGATGCTATTGAAGCTAATGAACAAATTAAATATCCTGTCGCGGGATTTGTCAAAGATAATTTTTATTATATTTCTTTTTCGACTTTAATGATTTTTCTTGCAGGTTTTATTTTTTATGTTTATAAAAGGGTAAGGTTTAATAAATATAAAGTGGATGACTATATATGAGGTGATGATGGTGAAAAGTAATATTACATATGTGAAGAATATCGTTGAGGATATTGAGAAAGAGATGGCTAAAGTTGTTGTTGGTCAGCAGGGAGTTATTCGTGGAATTTTAAGGGCAGTTGTTTGTAATGGGCATGTTCTTGTTGAGGGAGTGCCTGGTGTTGCGAAGACTTTGATTGTTAAGTCAATGGCGAAAGTTCTTGGTTGTGATATGAAGAGAATTCAATTTACTGTTGATTTACTTCCGACAGATATAACTGGTATTATGAGTTATACTCCAAATAAAGGATTTGAGATGATTCAAGGTCCGATTTTTACGAACTTCGTTTTAGCTGATGAGATTAATCGTAGTCCTCCTAAAACTCAGTCTGCTCTTCTTGAGGCGATGGGTGAGCGGTCGGTGACTATTGCTAGAAAGACTTATCCATTAGCGAGTCCGTTTTTTGTTATGGCGACGGAGAATCCTTTGGAAGTTAGTGGTGTTTATTCTCTTCCAGAGGCACAGGTGGATAGGTTTTTGTTTAAGTTATTGATAGGTTATCCTAATTGTGATGAGGAGAAAAAAATATTAAATCAGAATATTACTATTCATGATTTTGAGGATTATCCTTTGAAGAGTGTTCTTTCTCCGAAGAAAATTCTTGAATTGCAAAAACTTGTGAAAGAGGTTTATACTTCTGAAGTTATAGAGGAATATATTGTTAAGATTGTGGGCGAGACGCGTGATAAGGATTTTGAAATGGCTAATTATATTTCTTATGGTGCTAGTCCACGAGCTTCTATTTCGCTTCATATTGCGGCGAAGGCCGAGGCTTTAATTAATGGTCGAGATTATGTTACTCCGGGTGATGTGAGAGTGGTTACTTATCCCGTTTTGAGACATAGGATTATTTTAAATTACGAGGCTGAGGCAGAGAAGATTTCTACAGATAGTGTAATTAAGCATATTCTCAGTAAGGTAAATGCTCCATAAAAGTAACTTCAAAGAAGTTTCATGTTTCATTTTTGGATGGAAGAAAAAATGAAAATGGCATCGAAAAAAGTTCAGGTTCCGATTTCTACAAAAGAAAATTGTCCAGTTTTTAAAAAGGGAAAATTAGTAGTTAATTTTCCCAAAAAAATTGCTGAATTTGAGGGAGCTTTGCATAAATTTCCTGTGAAAAAGATTTTATATGATGTGATGTTCCAGGGAAGAGGACTTGAGTTTGATTCTTATCGTGAATTTTCTCCAAGCGATGATGCTGAGCTTATAGATTGGAAGGCGACGTTGAGGGCGAATAATCTTTTAGCGAGGAGCTATGTTGAAGAGAGGGATTTGAATATTTATTTTCTTGTTGACGTGAGTAATAGTATGCTTTTTGGTTCGGGGAACAAGTTGAAGGCAGAATATGCTGCGGAATTTGTTATCGCGTTAAGTCATTTGATTATTAATTCAGGGGATAAAATCGGTCTTGTAATGTTTGATGCTGGAGTTGTCAAGGTTTTACATCCTTCCAGTAGTAAGAACCAGTTCGCGCTTTTTGCTAAATCTCTTTCAGATTCGAATCTTTATGGGGGAGGTTTTGATTTGAAGAAAGCAGTGGATTATGTTCTCAGGAGAGTTAAGGCCTCTTATACAGTTTTTATTTTGGTTTCTGATTTTATAAAGACTCGGAAGGATAGTGAAAAACCATTGCGTTTAATGGGGGCTCGTTACGAGACTATAGCGGTTATGATTAGGGATCCGATGGATGAGAATCTTCCTAAGACAGGTTATCAGTTTGCGATGCAGGATCCTTATTCAGGGAGGCAAATGGTTTTGGACCCGGCGATTGCGGCGGAGAGATATAGGAAAAATGTTATTCGGCAAAAGGGTATGATGAAGGAAATTTTTAAGAAGTCTCGGATTGATTTGTTGGAGTTGATGATTGATAAACCTTTTGCGATTCCATCTGCTTCTTTCTTAGGGGCTAGGGCGGCTGGGGGAGGTCGTATCTGATGCAGCTTTTATTTCTTTATCCGAGGTTTTTATTATTGCTTTTATTAGTTCCGTTTTTTGTGTTTATTTATTTTTTCAGTATTGCTTATAATAAAAAGAAAGCGGTTTTGTTTGCGAATTTTGAAGCGATGGAGAGATTTTATGATGTTGAATTTTTTTCTAAGAATTTTTTGGCTTTGTATGTGAATTTGGCTGTTTTACTTTTGCTTGTTTTTTCTTTGGCTGGGACTTCTGTAGCATTTGATATTGATACGAGTTCGTTTTCTTATGTGATTGCAATTGATAGTTCGAATAGTATGTCTACTGTGGATGTTGTCCCTGATAGACTTAGTGCGGCGAAGGGTGCGGCGAAGGATTTTATTGATTTGTTGCCCTTAGGTGTGGAGGTCGGGGTGGTTGCGTTTTCTGGGGATGCGTTAGTTATGCAGGAATTAGATACTTCTAAGTTGAAAACTAAAATGGCTATTGATAATATTGACTTTGGGATTATTCAAGGAACTAATATTTATAATGCTTTGATTGGTGCAAATAAACTTTTTGAAGGGAGGCAGATAAAGGCTGTTATTCTTATTAGCGACGGGCAATTAAATATTGGGGACGCCCCGCAGATTACTCGTTACGTTAACCGGAATAATTTAGTTGTTCACACGATTGCTATAGGTACTGAGGAGGGAGGGCTGACAGATTATAATACAATTTCTAAGGTTGATGAAGATTTTTTGAAGGCACTTTCCTTTAATAGTGGGGGAGAATTTTTTAGAGCTATGGATATTAAGGATTTGGGAGATTCTTTTTCTACATTGATTAGGGAGACGAATAGAGAAGTTATTATTGATTTGACATTTTATTTATTGATTGTTGCGATATTTATTTTTTCAGTATTATGGATTCTTTATAATTTGAGATTTAAGATTGTTCCTTAAATTTGACTTTCATAAAATTTTTCTCTCATGAATTGTCGGTTGATTTTTTCTTTCTGGAGGATATTTTTAAGAGGTAATAATTTTTGGAACCATCCATTTTCTTCAGGGGAGCCGCAGATTGCTGAAGCGAATCTTTTGATTTCTCTTGAGATTGTATTTGTTGAATCAAGGATAGTGATAGGAGTTTTATAATTCAGTGCTTGTGCCATTTTTTTATGGTCTTGTATTTTTGCCATGACTGGAACATCGGAAATTATTTCTATTTCATTTGTGTTGAATTCGTGTTTTGGGGAACGAATTTTGTTTACTATGATTCCTTCGATTGGAGTGTTTTGTTCTCTTGCAATTTTTGCTGCTTTTAGCGTCGTGGTTAAAGTTACATTGTCGGGGGAAGTTACTAAAAATATTTTATCTGCCGCAGCGATTACAGGTTTTAGTTCTTCGTAGTTTGGAGAAGAGTCGAGGATTATGAAGTCGTATCTGTTTTTGAATTTGTTGAGAATTTTTTTTAGTTTAAATGGGTCTACTTCATCGTGATAATACATTGATGCTGGAACGACGTCGATTCCATGGGATTCGTAGATTGCGTTGTGTAGAAGTGTTCCAGATAGTGCGTCGTGGAGGGTTATTTCGTTTGTTAGATCTAAGTATAGTCCGAGGTTTGGTGCGGAAAAGTTAGCGTCGACTAAAAGGACTTTTTTATCGAAGTCGTTTACTAATGAGGAAGCTGTTTCTAACGCTAGTGTTGTCTTTCCGACGCCGCCTTTTATAGATACGAATGCTAGAATGTTTGTCATGTTATCACCTAGTGTGGGTGAATGATTTGGGATATATAAGAGTTTTGGGGATTAGATTACTGGGATTATCTTGGCGGGGTAAGTGTCTTGGCACTTTTTTCTCCACAGGTAATGTTGACATAGTTTATTAATTCTGTTGGGCCGTTTATGCATGAGTTTTCGGTTGAGCCCACGTATACAGTTAAGATATAATTTATACTTTCGTTTACCTTGAAGATTGCTTCTTCTTCACATGAGTTGTCAATTCTTTCTTTGTTCATTTGAACTATTTCATCGCACATAAATATTTTTGGTTCTATATCGGCGAAGCTTTGATTATCTCCTGTAGGAGTTAATGGGTTGTCTTTGGTTAAAAGTACAATTCCAATTATGGCTCCGAAGAGGATTATTCCTATAATTATCCATATCCACCATTTTGTAAATATCAATTTTTTTGGTTCGCCGATTGGTAATGAAGAGATTGAAGGTTTTGAGGGGAGTTTTGGTTTTATAGGAGGCTTTGGTTTTACTGGAGTAGGTTTGGTGATTAGAGGTTTCTTTGGAGTAGGTTTTACTGGAGTTGAGAGGGGAAGAGATTTTGGTTTCGATGGCTGTGGCCGCCGTGTGGGTTGTTTGGGAGGAGTCTGAATTTCAATAGTGCTCGTAGGGTTATCACCTTCCATAATTATTTGTTGATTAAGAAGTATATAAAATTATTGTAGTGTAGTAAATTTCACCTCTCCAGAGATAAGTTTTCTAAGTGTGTCTTTGAGTTCAGAGATTTTAACTCTTTTTTGTTTTTCTGTATCTCTATCTCGGATTGTTACGTCTTTCTTTTTTAAACTGTCGTAGTCTATTGTGATTGCATAAGGGGTCCCGGCTGTTGCGCTCCTCAAGTATCTTTTACCAATGCTTCCTGATATGGCGTAGTCTATGATGAAATCTTTTTCTAAGTCTTCTTTTATTTCTTGGGCTATCTTGAGTAGTTCTGGTTTTTTCATTAGTGGGAAAATTGATACCTCTATTGGAGCCATTTGGTAAGGTATTTTGAATGTTGTTTTTCCTTCTTGTTCTTCTTTCTCTTTGTAAAATAAATCGATGAGAGCGTAGGTTGGTCTGTCTGTCCCGAAAGCAATTTCTAAAACATGTGGTGTGAATTTTTCTCCGTTCTCTCTTGTGGCTTCGAGTTTTTGTCCGGAGAATTTTGAATGTTGTGTTAAGTCATAATCCGTTCTGTCGTGTATCCCGCACATTTCTGTCCAGCCATATCTATTAAGATTTATTTCAATATCCCATGCGTCGTCGGCGTAGAATGCTTTTTCGTCAGGGTGGTGTTGTCTTAATCTTATTCTGTCTTTTGGGATTCCGAATCCGATGTATAGTTGGTAGGCGAGGTTAATGCACCATCCGTATGCTTGACTTTTTATTAGATTGTTTTTTAATGCTTCTTCTATTGTGATTGGTTTAATCTCTGCATTTTTTTCTTGGTCTTTGTAATTCCAGAATGGAAGTTTTATTTTTTTTATTTCGTTAAATTTTTCCCAGTTATTTTTCTCTTTTGGGTCTACGAATAATTGACCTTCGGCTTGTGTGAATTCCCGACCTCTTAAAACATGTTGTCTTGGAGAGATTTCGTTTCGGTATGCTTTTCCGATTTGGAAGACTCCGAGAGGGAGCTTTCTTTTGAAATAATTGTAGAATCTTAGATAAGGAAGATAAGTTACCGTTGCTGTTTCGGGTCTTAGTGATGCTTCGGTTCCGGCGACTTTTGTTTTCATCATAAGACTTTCAGTATCAATTTTGTTTTCGAAAATTCCTTTGCATGAAGGGCATTTGATTTCTTTTTTGTTTATGAAGTCGAGAATTTTTTTATCGCTCCATGCGTCGGCCGCTACGTCAAATTTTTCTTCTATGATTTTGTCTGCCCGGAATATTGCATTGCACTTTGAACATTTTATTGTTCGATCTTTGAATGTTTCTAAATGTCCTGAGGCTTCCCATACGCTGTCTGGCATTACTGTTGGACCTTCTATTTCTCTTAATCCGTTGGAGTTGAATATTTTTCTAACTGAGTTTTCTACTTTATTTTTTAAGAGTTTACCGAGTGGGCCGTAAGTGTAGAATCCAGCGAGACCTCCGTAAATTTCGGGTTCTGGTCCCCATATTAATCCTGACTCATTAATGAAACTTGAGAATTCATCTTTTTCTATCTTTGATTCAGTTTTTATTTTTTCAACCATATCCTTTTTTTCTATTTTAAGTTTAAATTCTTTCGCTTTTTCCTTAGCTTCTTTTTTTGTTTTGCCGAGATAAGCTAATGTTTTTGCTTTTACTTTTCCATTTTCTCTTTTGTTTTGTCGAAGGTAGTAGTATTCTTTTCCTTTGATTATTTTTTTTACTATGAACATAAGTTAGGCACTACATATAGATATTTAAATGTTTTGTTAGGCACTACATTAGGCACTACAGGTTGAGAGTTAGGCACTACGTGTTTATTTTTCGTCAATAAGTTCTACATAATCGGATTTTCTGGTGCGATAAGGACAGTTCTTGGGTAAGTCAAATTCAAAGCGAGGGACATGAATCACACAAACATTATCCTCAATCTCCTTAGAATAACAACCACATAAACTCTCTCCTCTATTATTAACCCCTTCTCTTGAAGCACAATCAAAAATCTCTTCTGGATTCCTTTTTATGTCGCTCTTAGTTCCATATCTCTCTATAAATTCTTCTTCAAGAAGATAATTACAACCAATACGTTTTTGCTTATCAAAACTCAATTTATTAAAATTCTTATAATATCCTGGGAAAGTCTTTGTCCTATTTGTAGCTTCAGATAAATCATCTGCTTCAATAAGAAGGCTTTTAGGATTAGATGCTTCTCTTATCGGAATAAAAAACCAACTCATAAGCAGAGGCTGGGATTTGCACCCAGGATCAGCGGGTTGCAGCCGCTTGCCTTACTACTTGGCTACCCCTGCATAATAATTTTCTGTTAAGGTTTATTATAAACCTACGCTCCCGGCAGGATTTGAACCTGCGGCTTCTAGCTTAGAAGGCTAGCACTCTATCCAGACTGAGTTACGGGAGCACAATCTAATTCCGACAAAATCTTATATAAAGTTATTGACAACAAATAAAAAGACCTTTTTTCTTAGTATGTGATGGTAGAGAAGATTAACATTACTTTCCTTGGGACTGGTTCGGCTATTCCTACTGCGAGGAGGAATCATCTTGCGATGCTTCTGAAATATAAGGCGGAGAATATTTTGGTTGATTGTGGGGAAGGGACGCAGAGGCAGTTTCGGAAGGCGCATTTGAATCCGTGTAAGGTTACGAAGATTTTGATTAGCCATTGGCATGGCGATCATGTTCTTGGTTTGCCGGGGCTGTTGCAGACTTTGAATCTGAATGGTTATAATGGTGAGTTGGTTATTTATGGGCCAAGGGGAAGTAAGAAGAAGTTTCAGGAGATGGTTGCGCCGTATCTTGGGTTTTATTGGAATGTGAATCGGAAGAATGATGGGAATTTTAATATTGTTTTGAAGGAAGTTGGAGCCGGGGTTGTTTTTGATAGTGATGAATTTTTTATTGAGGCTGTGGAGATGGAACATAATTGTCCTGCGCTTGCTTATTCATTTGTTGTTAAAGAGAAGAAGCGGTTGGATAAGGAGAAGTTGAAGAAATTAGGGATTGGGAATTCTCCTCTTGTTGGTGAATTGGTTAGGGGGAAGGTTGTTGAGATTAATGGGAAGAAAGTTGATGGGAAGAAGTTGATGTATAAGGAGGCTGGGAGGAAAGTTGTGTTTGTTATGGATACTTCTATGAATGATAATGCGATTAAGTTAGCGAAGGGCGCGGATGTTTTGATTAGCGAGGCGACGCATTCTGTTGAGGAGCAGGAAATTGCGACGAAGTATGGTCATTTGAGTTCGGTTGATGCGGCGAAGATTGCGAAGAAGGCGAAGGTTAAGGCTTTGGTTTTGATGCATTTGAGTCAGAGGTATGGGGCGATTCCTAAGGTTATTTTGAAAGAGGCTGAGAAAGTTTTTAAGGATGTTAGGGTTGTTGAGGATTTTGATGTGGTTGAGTTGTAGCTATATTATATGTTTTTCAATCTTTTTCTTCATAGCTCTTGGGTGCTTTACTCCTTTGAATACTACTTCCATATTATGACTTCCTGCAGTGTTTATGTGAATAGTTCCAATACCCAACATTCTTTCTATAAGTCCCTGTGTCATATGAACATCTTGAATTTTATTATAAGGGGTTCCAGAAACTTTTCTTGATAAAAATGTGAACTCATGAATAACCCTTTTGTTTGTTACATAATATTTATTCCCTTTTCTTACTTGGTTTGCTATGAAAATATAAATTATTCCAGGGATAGCAAGAAGAAAAATAGTAATTAGACATATAAATCCTCCACCAATCCAATGACCCAAATAAGCCCAAACATCAGGCGTTGCCTCTGCTTCTATTTTTTCTCCTTTATGCAAATCTTCTTTGATTAGAGACCCCTTCTTCATGGTGTTTTTTATGTGTGGAAGTATATAAATCTTCTTGAGTTGTAGAGTTATCACTAATTGTAAAGTTCTGAGAATTGTTGTCCAGCGAAATTAATCGGACAAAACGCTCGCATTTAGTTAGCTGATGGAGAGATGAAGACGATTGTGTCTCCCCTTAAGAACGTCAAGCCATAACTTGTTGTTTGTTCTCCGTTCTCAACTTCTTTTGCATTGTCCAAGACCACATTGATGTGGATGTCGAACGCCAAAAGAGTTCCGACAAATTGCTTGCCGTCCTTTAGCTGAACTAAAATCTCTTTACCTTTTGCTGAATTTAGCAAATCCAAAGGTCTATCGATTCCGTTTACCATGAATTTGTTTGATGATTGAGGTTTTTAAAGATTTAGTTTTTTGTTTCCGTTGTGGAGTAACCTTTTTATATGCGAATGTGTTAGAGTTTTTATGAGGTGGTATGGATTATTGACGTTAGTGTCAGATGCTCGGGTGAAATTTCTTTTAGGATTTGTTATAGTTGCAGTTATTCTTGCAGGGATTTTGGCTTTTGTTGAATATCATCTTAAAAAGAAAAAAGTTCGGCATGTTGAGCGGAAAGTGGAGGAAACGAATTTGGAGAAACTTCAAAAGTATTTAAAATCTGATAAACAGCCTCGGGAAAAATTAGATTTTGTTAATAAGACTGCGAAAGAATATTTTAAGGAAGCTTATGGAACTCCGTTGAATTCTGGTTATTCATTTTTGATTCAGGACTTTGAGAAGAATAAACGGAAAGGAGAGGTTGAATTTTGTAAGGCGATGTTTGCGACTTATTATTCTCCTAATCAATTGACTGATGAGCGTTCTAGAGCTTTGGGTGAATTACTTATAGATTTTGTTAAAAAGAAAGAGCGAGCGGTTGAGGCTTCTAGGATTCCTAGTTTTTTTGAGAAAGTTGAACGGTTTGTAATGATTCGGGCTAGGACGATTGCTAAGAAGAAAAATATTAAGTTGCAGGGGAAGAAGATTAGGGGGCAAGAGAAAAAGAGGGTTGTTGAACGGAAGAAATCTTTGAGAGTTGTTAAGAAAAAAGAAGTGGTAATTAAGAGACAGAAGGTTATTGCACAAAAGAAATTGGTTCGTCATAAAAAGAAAAATGTTAAGCAGAAAGAGAAGAAAGATCTTGCTGGGGCGAGGGAGATTGTCAGGCACCATAGGAAAGAGAAAAGAGTAGCGAGAAAAGTCGGGCGTTCTAGAAATAAGTTAATTAGGGGGCGAACTCATTCTCTTCGAAAGCGAAGGAAAAAAGAATTGAAGGTTGTCCATCGGAGGAACAAAGTTCAGAAAAAAGTTGCTAAGAAAAAAACTAAGGAATTAATTCGTCAGAAAATTATTAGTAAAAAGATTGCTGAAAGGCAGGGGAAAATTAAGAAACTGGCTGTTAAAAAACAAAATATAATCAGAACTAAACAAGTGAGGAAACATCGAAAAGTTCAGACTAAGGCGACTCGAAAGAGGGCTCGAGAACAAGGAAGAATTGCTAAGGAGCGAAAAGCTAAGGCTTTGGTAGAGAGTGCTCGGCGTAAGGTGATTGCTGAAAAAAGGATGAGAGAATTTGCTAAGAAAAAGAGGATAGAAGATATTGCTAAGAAGAAGGCTATGGTGATTGCTAAGAAGAAAGCTGTGATTAGAGAAAAGAAGGCTCGAGCGGAGAAAGCTCGTCTTGAGAGAATTGCTGCTAAGCGAAGAGAAGAGTTAGATTATAAGTGGTTTCGTGAGGATAAGATTGCCCAGAAGAAAGCGAAGGAACTTGCTAAGAAGAAAAAAATTGAGTTAGCTCAGAAGAAAGTTATTGCTCTCAAGGAAAAGAGGATTGCTTTAGAAATGGGGAGAGTTGCTCGAAGGAAAGAGAAGAAGGAATTAGCTCAGAAGAAAGTTGTTGCGATTAGGAATGCTCGGAAATTGGCTAAGGAGAGGAGAGTTCTTGCTAAGAAAAGAATGATTCAGGAGAAGATTCTTGCTAAAGAGAATAGGAAAGCGGTTAAGGCTCTGAAGAAACTTAAGGCTCGGAGATTGAGGGCGGCACGAAAAAGGATTGTGAAGGCGGAAGAGGCATATAAGGAAGATAAGAAGAAAAAAGAGAGGGTAGCGAAGAAGAATGCTAGGAAATTGGCTAAAGAGGCTAAAAAGAAGATGAGAATTCTTAGGAAGAGGCAGGTAGAGAAAGCTAGACAAGATGTTAAGGCTGCTGAGGAAAAAGCTCGTTTTGATAAAATTGTGGCTCGAAAGAGGAGGGAGTTAGATATTAGGAGAGTGGATGAGGAAAAAAGGTTAGTTCAGCAAAGGGAAGTTGAAGCTCGTAAGAAAGTTGTTGAGGCAAATAAATCTAAGCAGTTTAAAATTGAAAAGGTTGTTAAGGAAAAAAAGATGGTGGCTATGAGGGCTGAGAAAAAGGAAGTTGTTGTGAGGGCGGCGATTGTTGGGAAGACTAAAGCTCTTGGGGTAGCTGAGAAAAGAAAAGAGTTGGATAATTCTAATCAAAAGAAAATTCTTGCTAAGAAAAGAAAAGAATTAATTAGTCAAAGGCGAAGGGATACTAAATTGGCTAGGAAGAAAGCTAAGGAATTAATCCGTCAGGAGAAGATTGTTAAACTGATGGTTGTTGAAAAGGCTAAGAAGATTGCAGAGGCTAAGAGGAAAGCGGAGATTGTTAAAAAAGTGGTTGCTAAAGATGTAGAGAAAAAGAAAAAGATTTTAAGGAGGGAAGCAGAAAAAAGAAAGGCGAAAGAAGTGGCATTGAATAAAGATATGATTCTTCGAAAGCAGAAGAGAGTTAAGGAAGAGGCTAAAAGAAGAATTATGGAGACTAAGAAGACTGTTAAGTTAAAGAAGATTGCTGATAAAAGAAGGATTAAAGATAATATTCGTTTAGCAAAATTAGTTCGAAAGCGAAAGAAAGCTTTGGTTAAGAAAGAAAAAAGAGAGTTGAAGAAAATGAAATTTAGTGAGAGAAAGAAATCGATTGAGATTAAGAAGAGATTGAGAGCGGTTCAGATTGAAGCTAGGAAGCGGGAGAAAGTTTTGAGAGCTAGTAGAAATAAGAAGGTGATACATGTGAAGAAAGTGAATGAGAAAAAGATGGCTGCTCTTGAGAAAAAGAGGAAAGAAATTGTTCCGTCATTTCCCATTGGCAGTCAGGATTGGTTGAGAGAACTTAAGAAGAACTCTGGAGCGTCAAGTAAATAAACCCTTTTTCTCTTAGAATATTATGCAAAAGAAATGGATGATAATAACAAATGTGATTGTTTTGATTATAGTTATTATTTTTCTTTTGATTATAGTTATTAATTTTGCTTATGAGCCGAGCGTTTTGGATGAAGGGGAAGATTGTATTGAGGTTAATAAGGTCGCGAGTTTTGTTTATGATTCTTGTTATGATGCTTTTACAAAAACTATTTTTTTAGAAGTTCGTCGGGGTTATGATCAATATCAATTAAGGGGAATGGAGTTTTCGTTTTTTGATTTTAGTGAAAAGGTTTATGGGATTAGTGATGTCCCGGATATAGATGATTCTAAGGCTTATAAAATTCCTGCCGAGAAGAATCCTAATAATCTTGATGTAAGGTTAAATATCCAGAAGGATTTTTCTGCGCCGATTTGCGAGGAGCCACGGATTTTATTTGTAAAGTATTGTCCTCCGGGGATTCAGGAAGAAGGAGTTAATGTTAGTATAAGTCCCTTGAATGGAGAAGATCTTGAAGATTATATTGAAGTAGTTAAGTCTCCTCAGCAAGATTCTGATGTTTTTTCTTTGAGCTTAGTGGATAAAGAAAGGATTTGGAAATCTCAATGTGAATCGAGATGGGAATGCTCGGGTTGGGAGGCTTGTGAAGAAGGAATTCGGAAGAGAATTTGTGAGGATAAAAATAATTGTTTTATTCCTACTGATATACCTAATACTGCAGAGTATTGTGAAGGGGGATGTCAGGAAAATTGGGAATGTGAATGGTCTAAGTGTTCGAGAGGATATACGACTCCGACTTGTAAAGATTTGAATAAATGTAGGACTTCATATACTCTTCCTCAGAAGTTGGAGTGTGTAGATGGTAGGGGATGTATTCCGGATATTGAATGTGATGCTTGGTCTGAATGTGATGTAGATTATAATTTTTTGGATTTAGTTGGTGGGGAGATTGATGAAATTCAGGGTTCTAAATTTAGGGTTTGTCGTGATAAAAATAATTGTATTTCTGATAGAGGGGAAACGCGGAGTTGTTCTGTAGGTGTGGATATTTATACTCGACGGTTTACTAAGTGTGGTGCGGAGTTTATAGGAGTTTATAATAGATTAGATAATGAGTTAATCGCACGTATAGAAGAAGGAACAAAAGAAAATCCTTATTTGAATATTCGACTTGGTGGTGGGGATAGTATTTATTGTGATTATTGTTTTGATGGAATTCAGGACGGGGATGAGGAAGGAGTCGATTGTGGAGGGAGTTGTGAGGATTGTTCTGATAAATATAGGGCGACTACTTTTAGGAAAAAGAGTTGGTGGAATAATTTTATTGATTGGATAAAAAGGATGATAACATAATTTTAGTTTTTCCTGATTTGGCGAAAGTCTTTTAAAGCAAATTTAGTTTTTAGTTTTGGCTCTGTAGCTCAGCGGTAGAGCGCCGCTCTCATGAGGCGGAGGTCGGGAGGTCAGCACTCCCCAGAGCCATTTCCATTAATTTTATATAGGATATTTTGTATTGGTTGTTATGGCAGGTGAAGGAGTGTTGATAAATGTGTCTGATGTAATTAGTTCATTACCTCCCTATCTTATGGATAGGTTTGATAACTTAGTTATGATTTTAGGAGCGGTTGGAATTGCATTTATTGTATATGTTGGTTATGTTGTTGTTAAGATGATTCTTGGGTTTAAACATAATAAGAAGTTGAAAATTTTAATTAAGAAAGTGGATTCCTTAGAAAGGAAAATAGATATTCTTGTGAAGGGAAAGAAACATAAAACTGAAAAGAAATCCAAAAAATAATTATTCTTTTTTTAGAATTATTTCAATGATTGAAACATTAACTGTTTTTCCTTCTTTGTTTTCAAATTCTTCACTACCAATTTTAACATCTTTTACTGAAACGTTTTGTTCTGATAAGAATTTTCTTCGTGCAACTTCTGCGACATCTACTCCTTTGGAAATGAATTTTCCTCGGGCTTTTACTGTGACCTCTTCCGCACCATTACCGAATTGCATAACAACTCCAGTTACATAATTCATGAAGGGTTTTCCTCCAATAAAAATAGAGTTCTCTTCAGATTTTCTAGTTGTTTCTTGTGTCATCTTATTTTATTCAGTGTCGTCAATGATTGTTTTTCTGTTTGTCTTAATACGTGCGATATAGCCTGCGATTTTGTTTCGTGTTTGCTTGCTTGGTAATATTTTCCCAAGTGCTTTTTTATTTTCTTTGAATGTTTTTCCAAAAGATTCGTCAGACTTTTCTATTAGTTGTCTCGATGTTCTTTTAATCAATGTAGATTTTATTCTTCCCATGTTTATGGATGAAAAAATTGATTTATAAGTCTTTCGTGGCGAAAGTCATTACTCTATGGTTGCGCTTCGCTTATTTTTGCAAGAAAAGCATTTAGGTTATAATTTATCTATTTTTATTAGTTTTTTGTAAGTGTCAATTGTTTCAGTCATTTTTTTTGTTAAATCTCCGAGGATTATTAGGCGGTATGGGAGACTTATGGCTTTTGCTTGCCTATAACATTTTATTAATTCTTGTTCGGTGATTCTTATTTTGTTAAATGCGAATAGTAATGCAGTTTCAGAATTGGATTCTATTTTTGCTATAACTTTTTTCTTGTCTACTTCTTCAATTGAAGTTATTTTTGTATTCTGTCTTTCTAGGAATTCTTCTACTTTTTTTAGGAAAGTTTTTTTCCCTAGTTTCTCTCTCTTTGTTTCTTCCTTAGGTGTGAAAATATTTTCTGTTTTTTTTGGTTCTTCTTTTTCTTCTTTATTTGGTTCTTCTTTATTTGGATTTAGGATAATTTCTATTTCTTCTTTAGGTGTGAAAATATATTTCCACATAATTTTTTCTTCAAACTTAAATGGAGTTGCGAAATCTTTGATACTTCTAAGTGCGACTCTGATTGCAGGAGTTTCTTTTTCATCATATAATACTTTTTTCTCTCGGAGTTTAGTGTAAGCGTCATTTTCTATTGATTTTAAATTTTCAGTGTGTTCTTCGAGTTTTTGTTCTTGTCCTGGGAGGAGATAAAGTGATGATGAGCCGATTTTAAGATGGCTCATTTTGATTTGATTTGCACTTAAAAGTTCTGAGAGAATTGCGGAAGCGAAAACTGGATCCATTATAATGTTTTTTGCAATTCGTACTGGAAGTGAAGGTCCATTTATCTCGAGAAATGAAATTATCTTATTCTTTTTTTCTTGGACGTCTATCATGTTTTTAGAAACTAAGTGATGGTTATAAATATATTTATACTCTTGTCCATTTGACTTCGTAATAGGAAACGGAGCTTTCGTCGTCTACTACTGCGATTAAGAGATTTTTTTTTGTAGAATGTGCGACCCGATTTTTTGCGGAGAATTCTTGCCAAGTCAATTGTTTATTTTCTGAAACTGGAAAGCAAATCCATTTGGAATGACCGTTGCCTACTTTTTTCCCTTTTTCATAAACTCTGAATTCTGCTCCGAACTTTAGTGCAGTTTTTACAATGTAACCTTTTTCCCTTAAGTCTTTGAAGACTATGAATTTTGTTTTGAATTTTTTATCGATTCTTTCAAACTTTTTTGAAATTTCTTTTTGTGTCAATTTTTTATTTTGATGATTGAGGATTTCCATTTTTCCATTTTCTATTAAGAAAAGTGCTTCCGATAATGAATATAGGATTTTTTCTCCAAGTTTTTCTCCGAATCTTGAGGTCGCAAATAAGCTTTGAGCTTCAGCTGTGTTTGATGTTACTTTCTCTGAAATTAATGTTGCTTTGATTTTTTCCATGTTAATTAGATGCTTTTGTCGATTATAAAGTTTTTTAAATTAGATAGCCCCACCAGGATTCGAACCTGGGTCAGCTGGCCCAGAACCAGCTATCCTTGACCACTAGACTATGGGACTCTGTTCTTATGAATAAGTTTTAGTTTTAAAAGTTATCTTTTTTGATGGGAAGTTTTATAAACCAAAATTTGGATAAGTTGTTATGAAGAGATCAAGTAGACGATGGAAGAAGAAAGGTCAGATGCGTTGGAAGTGGCAGCGTAAGAGACTTAAGAAGGAAAAGCGAAAGAGAAAGTTGAAGCGAAATAAGTAATTGTAATTCTAGTATTTTAGTTAGTTCTGTTGGACTATAATAATCCTTATAAACTGGTGATGATGTTTTTGGTTATGAGTGACCAATTTAATTCAGAGGTGTGGACAGAGAAGTATAGGCCTAAGGTTTTTGAAGATATGGTTGGGCAAGAAGAGATTATTAAGAGGGTTAAATCATTGACGAATTCTATGAATATTCCGCATTTGCTTTTTGCTGGTCCTGCTGGGACTGGGAAGTCGACTTTGGCTTTGATTATTGTTAAGAGTTTGTTTGGTGAGAGTTGGAGGGAAAATTATTTGGAGTTGAATGCGTCGGATGAGAGGGGTATTGATGTTGTTCGGCAGAAGGTTAAGGATTTTGCTAGGACGAAGGCGTTGGGGGATGTGCCGTTTAAGGTTATCTTTTTGGATGAGGCGGATGCTTTGACCAGGGAGGCTCAGCAGGCTCTTAGGAGGACTATGGAGAACTATACTTCGACTTGTAGGTTCGTTATGTCTTGTAATTATTCGTCTAAGATTTTGGACCCTATTCAGTCTCGGGCTGTTGTTTTTAGATTTCAGTTGTTGGAGAAGAAGGATATTAAGAGGCGGATTGATTTGATTGCTGAGGATGAGGGGTTGTCGATTAGTGCTGATGCGTTTGATGCTTTGTATGAGGCTTCGGAGGGTGATTGTCGTAGGGTGATTAATTTGTTGCAGGCGACTGCTTCGATTTCTCCGAACATTACTCCTGATTTGGTTAATACGATTGTGAGTAAGGCGAAGCCGTCGGATATTAAGATTGTTTTGGATTATGCTTTGTCGGGGGATTTTGTGAGTTCGAGGGAAAAGTTGTTGGATATTATGTTGAAGGAATCGATTTCGGGGCAGGATGTTATTAAGGCGATTCAGAAGGAAGTTTGGAATTTGCCTGTTGATAATTCTTTGAAGGTTCGGTTGACGGAGAAAACTGGGGAGGCTGAGTTTCGGCTTGTCGAGGGTGCTGATGAGTTTATTCAACTTGAAGCTTTGTTGGCTAGTTTTATTATGGCGGGGATTGGAAATGGTGTTGGTGGACTGAAGGAGGGGAGTTGATGGTAGAGAAATATTCTTGTTCTTTGAGAGATGAAGATAGGGTTTCTTTTTTTGAGGACTTTTATGCTAATAAAGATTCTAGCTTAAAGCTTCTGGATAATGCTACTGGGCATGTTGGGGATTGTACTGTTCAGTTAGAGACGACTTCGGATTGTCCTGTTAAGATTTATGCTCGTGGGGAGAGTCAGGCGAAAGAGGCTAAGTCTGCTTTGGAGAAGATGTTTAAGGTAGAGCTTTTGTGTAAGGAGGGGTGTATGATGAAGGGTGATGGTCTTGGTGAGGATGGTTTGCCTATTGGTGAGGGTGTTTATTTAATTAGAGGACTTGGTGGTGAGGAGGTTTCTCGGATAGATGTTTATATGAATGAAGGTCGGACCAATCTTTGCTGTTTTGCTTATGATTATGCTCCTGTTCCTATTAAGGATGTAGCTGTAATAGAGACGGATCATATTCCGGTTCAGAATACTGGTTTGGAATTTATTGGGAGGGTTGCGTGATGAAGATTTTGATTTGTTGTAGTAAGTATTTCTATAAGGATATTGTGAAGGTGAAGGATTTTTTGGAGAGCATGGGACATGAAATTAGTTATCCGAATTCGTATGATGATCCGATGATGGAGGAGAGGTTGAAGAAGATGGATGCCGAGGAGCATATTGAGTGGAAGGGTATGATGATGAAGAGGGACGAGCCGAATATTGAGCCGCAGGATGCGATTTTGGTTTTGAATTTTGAGAAGAAAGGAATTGCGAATTATATTGGCGGGGCTACTTTTTTGGAGATTTATACTGCTTGGAAAATGGGGAAGAAAATATTTTTTCATAATGCCTTGCCGAACTGTTCTTTTACTGATGAGCTTAGGGGAATTAATCCTATGATAATAAATGGAGATTTGGAGATGATACGATGATGAATATGGATAATGTGCCGTGGTGTGAGAAGTATCGGGCGCGGTGTTTTGCGGATGTTCGGGGGCAGGAGTTGGCGGTTGATAAGGTTAAGATTTTCTTGAAGAGTTTCCCGAAGAAGAAGGCGATTGTTTTGCATGGTCCGCCTGGGGTTGGGAAGACGAGTTTGGCTTATGCGATTGCGTTTGAGAGTGATGCGGAGATTTTGGAATTGAATGCTTCGGATTTGAGGAATAAGGGGAAGATTTCTGAGATTATTGGTCCGGCGTCGAGGCAGAAGAGTTTGTTTAAGAAGAGTAAGATTATTTTGGTTGATGAGGTTGATGGGATTGCGGCGGTTAAGGATAGGGGTGGGTTGGCTGAGTTGTTGGTGCTTTTGGAGAAGTCGGTTTTTCCTGTGATTATTACTGCGAATGATATTTGGAATAAGAAGTTTAGTTTGTTGCGGCGAAAGGCGGAGTTGGTGCAGATGAAGGATGTTGATTATAAAGTTGTGTTTGATATTTTGAAGGAGGTTTGTGAGAAGGAAAATTGTGTTGTGGCGTCGGAGGTTTTGACTTCGATTTCTATTAAGGCTCGTGGGGATATTCGGGCGGCGTTGAATGATTTGCAAATTTTGTCGAAGATGGATTCGCCGGAGTTGATACAGGAGGTTGGGGAGAGGAATAAGGAGCAGTCGATTTTTTCGGCGTTGCAGTATGTTTTTCAGAATGCGAAGATTGATGAGGAGATGATTAAGGTTTTTGACGAGGTGAATATGCCGATTGATGATATTTTTTTGTGGATGGAGGAGAACATTCCTTTGGCGTATAAGGGTGAGGAGTTGTTTCGGGCGTTTGAGGCTTTGAGTTTGGCTGATGTTTTTCGGGGACGGATTCGGAGACAGAGGCATTGGAGGTTTATGGTTTATGAGTATTTTTTGCTTGGGGCGGGGATTGCTGGGGTTAAGGAATATAATCGGACGGGGTGGACGAGTTATAGAAAGCCTTCGAGGATTTTGAAAATTTGGTTGCAGAATCAGAGGGCTGTTAAGAAGAAGTCGATTTGTCAGAAGTATGCGAAGCATTGTCATATTTCTACGAAGACTGCAATGAGGGATTTTTTGTTGTTGAAAATTATTTTATCTGGTGTGAAGATTAGAGAAGAATTGAAGTTGGATAGTGATGAGATTACTTATTTGGATAAACCTATTTAATTTCTATTGACTTATACTTCGTTGGACGAACCCTCGCGTACGCTTGTACGCTACGGAACCGTCCGCTTAGTCTAAAGTAACATCGAAGATGTTTCATTGTCCCATTTTTCGGGAGTCTGAAAAATGGGCAAGCCTAATAGAAATTAAACATGGGATTGTTTGTTTGGGATATAAATAAAAATTAATTAACACTGTGCTTGAGTATTACTTCCAGAATCATCCCATCCCCACATTGGGCTCGGTGAGGTGCTTGAAAGTGTTAAGGTTCCACATTCTTCAGGAGCATTATTAAATGCTGAACAAATTGCTGAAAGGTAACTTGCTGAATCTCTTCCGCTTTTTGAGATTACTCCATTGATTACTAATGTTGGGGATCCTTGGACTCCGTAAGTTTGACTAAGTGCTGAATCTTCTGCATAGTATTCGTCTGCTTTTCCAGATGAGATGCATGTTTCCATTTTTACTGTGTCAATATTTGCGGCTGTAAGTGCATCTTCAGAGTTTCCTTCTTTTAGGAATTCTCTTAAGTATGGTAAGAATTTATTTGATTGTTCTTCTCGAATACAAACTTGTCGAGGAGTTTCAGTTTCTTCTGGTTCATGCATGAAATAATGAACGAATCTTATTTTTGTATCTGCTTTGTCAAATGATTCTAATACTGGGAGGAAGCCTTTTTCTGCCTGTGTTCCATAAGGGCAATGAGTCATAATAAATAATTCTACTATTGGTTTGTCTGATTTAGGAGCGTTAGTTGGTGTTGGAGTTTGTGGAGTTTCAGTAGGGGCATCTTGAGTAACTGCTCCAGTTAATGGGATTGTCTGTCCTAGGATTAGGTTTGTTCCGTCTTTTGTGATTTGAAGAGTTGCTTCTTCTGTTGTGGAAGTTTCTGGGTTTGCATAGGAAAATTTGACTGCATAAAGTCCTCCTTCATCAGTTACTTCTACTACTTCTACATTTTCTACCTGTCCGTTTGCCCAATCTGCGACTTTTATTCCAGCAGCATTCGCGCTAATAGCCGATCCTCCAGTTCCACCTATTGCTAATGTTAAAATTAGAACTACTGCAAGAATAACTGTCGATACTGTCCAATAATTTTTTGATAATGTTTTTAGAACTTTTTTGTAATCGAGGTTCATTTTTTTGTCTGTCATGAAATGTTGAAATTACAATTCTTTATAAATGTTTTTACTATCTTTTAGATATGGATATTGAGAAGGAAGTTGCGGAGACAATTAAGAGATATAAATTAATTAAGAAGTCGGATAAGGTGGTTGTGGCTTTGTCGGGAGGGAAGGATTCGACGACGGTGATGTATGTTTTGAAGGGGTTGGGTTATGATGTTGAGGGGTTGTTGATTGATTTGAAGTTGGGGCGGTGGTCGGAAATTCATAATGAAAAAATGTTGAAGTTTTGTGAGGATCTTGGTGTGTCTTTGACGATTGTTGATTTGAAGGAGGAGTTGGGGCAGGGGATTTGTTTTATTAAGGCTGTTTTGAAGAAGGAGAAGAATTTAACGGGGTGCACGGTTTGTGGGATTATTAAGCGGTGGATTTTGAATAAACATGCTAAGAAGTTGGGGGCTGATAAGTTGGTGACGGGGCATAATCTTGATGATGAGGCGCAGAATGTTTTGATGAATTTTTTGAAGGGGAATGTTTTGCTTGGGGTTAATTCTTCGCCAGCGACGGGGGGGAAAGAAGTTAAGGGATTTGCGCAGAGGGTGAAGCCTTTGTTTTTTGTTCCGGAGTCTGAGATTTTGAAGTATGCTAAATCTAAGAAGTTTGATATTTTGTATGACAAGTGTCCGTGTGCGTTTGGGACTTATAGGGTTGAGACTCGGGAATGGATGGCTGGGATTAGTGATGATGAGAAGATGGCGATTGTTAGGAATTTTCAGAAGTTGGTTCCTTCTTTGCGTGATGGGAGCGTTAGAGATTTGAGGAGTTGTCGTGAGTGTGGTGAGCCGTCGAGTGGTGAGGTTTGTAATTTTTGTAAGATTGTGTCTAATATATAGTGGAGTGTATAAGTATTTATTAATGATTGAGGATTTTTTTTTGTATGATTGACGAAGGAGGGAGAACTGAAAGCGAATGGCAGGACTATTGTGCAGATTTTAGGGGAGAAAATTCTAAGATTGAGGAGATTTTTCAGAAAAGGAAGGGAGAGGGTAAGGTGGGTGTAATGTCTCCTGGAGGAAATGGAAATATTCCAGTTCTTTTTGCTAGGGGGAAGGCATTGGCTGAAGCTTGGGAAAATTCTTTGATTGCGTTGGCGGCTCGAGGAGGATTTGTTCGAACGCAATATGATGATAAAAGTTCTAAGAGTGATCTTTATATGTCTCCACCGAGTATTGATTCTACCATGAGTGTTATTGTCGAAGATCCTTCTTCAGATCCTATGGTTCATAAATCATTCCCTGGAGGATTAGAGGATTTGGAAGAATATCGGCAAGAAGTTTTGGATGGGATTAAAGATCATTGGGTGCGGGACCAGAACGATCCTAATGATAAAAGATGGGAATATACTTATCATGAGCGAATGTTCAAATATAAGATTCCGGGTTTGAAAGATTCTATTGATCAGGTTGCTATGATGGTGGATAATTTGGCGAAAAGTCCTATTACTCGAAGGGCGCAAGTTATTTCTTGGAAGCCATGGGAAGATTTGAATATTTCTGATCCTGCTTGCTTTCAGTCGCTGTGGGGGAGAATATTGAGATCTAATCCTGAATTTGAGCTTTATTCAAATGAAGTGAATGGGGATCCAAAATTGAATCTTAATATGAGATTTAGGAGTAGGGATGCTTATGAGGCTGCGTTTATGAATGATTTTGCGTTTATTCATTTAGCAGAATATATGGCTAATGAAATTTCTGAGAAGCGAGGAGAGGAAGTTAAACTTGGGCGGTTTATTGATCAATCGGATTCGTATCATATTTATGGTAGGAAGCTTGAAGATTTTCAGGATGCTTTTGTGAAAAGTCTGGTTGAGCGAAAATATGAAGATAGGGTTTGGACCCGAGATTTTGCCCAACCTATTTTTGAAGGAGCTAAGCCTGGGATAATTGCGAAGGTGAAGATACAGGATGCTAAGTATCGTGATCAAGGGTTAATTAAATAAAATGAAATCTGATAAGTTTGTTGTTCTTGAGGGAATTAATGGTTGTGGGAAGGGAGCGCAGTTGCCTTATCTTGTTGATTTGATTATTGGTGTGGATAAGTCTAGTACAGTTTTTGTGACGCGGGAGCCGAATGATTTTGATGAGAATGGTTTGAAGGCGAGGGAGATGTTAAAGTCTGATGGTGACCCTTATGAGAATGCGAAGGAGGCTGCGGAATATTTTGCGAGGAATCGTTTAACCCATAATGCGATTTTTGTTCCAATGTTGAATCGGGGAATTAATGTTCTTTCAGATAGATATTGGCATTCGAATTTTGCTTTTCAAGGAGCGCAGGGCGTTTCTTATGAGGATATTGCGATGGCTAATCAAAGTTCTCGGACTCCTGATTTGACTTTGATTTTGGATGTTCCTGTTGAGGTGGCGTTTGATAGATTGAATTATCGTGATGGAAAAATTCGGAGAAAATTTGATAGTGATAAGGATTTTTTGAATAAAGTTCGACAAAATTATCTTAGACTTTCTGAATTATTGGATTCTGAAAATATTGTAGTAATTAATGGAAATCAAAGTGTCGAGGCTGTAGAAAAAGAGATAAAATTGGCTTATGATTCTGTATTTAAAGATGCGTAGTCCCTCGAAAAAAGTAACTGGAAGTTTGCTTTGTTAACTATTGTTAACTAAACTATTCCCTTTATTATAATAATCTTTAAATACTCTTCAAGATAGAGATAAGTTACATCTACAAGTAATTGTAGCTGAAAAGGGTGTGAGATACAATATCTTGTGCTTACTATAGAATAACAAAGTAGCTTCAAAGAAGCTTCATGCTTTCATTTTTGATGGGAGCATCAAAAATGAAAAATGAAATGTCCATATTGTAATGCTGAAGAAACGAAAGTTACAGATAAGCGTGATGCTGGTTCTGCGGCTAGAAGAAGGCGTGAATGTCTTAAATGTGGAAAGCGGTTTACAACATATGAGCGAGTTGAATTGGATTTGAGTGTTATTAAGAAGGATGGGCGAAGGCAAAAGTTCAATAGAGATAAATTGTTTGAAGGTGTTGCTAAGAATTTAGAAAAAAGGCCTTTTACTACTGAGCAAATTGATACGATTGTTGATGATATCGTTGCGAATGTTTATCGGATTGCGAAGGATAAGGATATTAAGAGTTCGAGGATTGGGGAACTTGTTATGAATAAGTTGAAGAGGGTTGACAAGGTTGCGTATATCCGTTTTGCGGCGGTGTATAGGGACTTTGCAGATATTGAAGAGTTTAGAGATGAGCTTAAGAAGTTAAAATAAATATAAATATAAAATAAAAAATAAATGGTAACTAAGATAAGGAAACGAGATGGAAGTGTTGTGCTTTTTCAAGAGAGTAAAATTGCTGATGCGATTTGGAGGGCGGCTCGAGCTGTTGGAGGAAGAGACCAAGAGAGACCTAAATCTATTGTAAAATTAGTAGTTGAAAGTTTGAATAAGGTTTATGGAGAATATGGGATTCCAGAGGTAGAAGAAGTTCAGGATCTTGTTGAGAAGATTTTGATTGAGGAAGGGCACGCGAAGGTGGCTAAAGCTTATATTCTTTATCGGAAGAGTCACGATGAGTTGAGGAATGTTAAAGGTTTGTTTGATACGATTGAGGCTGTTGAAGATTATATTGGGTTGGATGATTGGATGGTTAAGGAGAATTCTAATATGGGTTTTTCGTTGCAGGGTTTGAATAATTATATTGCTACGAAGATTATTGCGAATTATTGGATGAGGCGGGTTTATCCTGAAGCGATTCGGAAGGTTCATGAGGCGGGCGATTTACATATTCATGATTTGGGGACTTTAGGAGCATATTGTGTTGGATGGGATTTGAAAGATTTGTTGACTGTAGGGTTTAAGGGGGTTAAGGGGAAGGTTGAGTCGAGGCCTCCGAAACATCTTAGTGCTGCGTTGGGGCAGATTGTAAATTTCTTTTATACATTGCAAGGGGAGACTGCAGGGGCACAGGCTTTTTCAAATTTTGATACTTTGTTGGCACCTTTTATTCGGTATGGGGAGTTGAACTATAAACAGGTAAAAAAGTTGATGCAGAGTTTTTTATATAATATGTCTGTTCCGACGAGAGTTGGTTTTCAGACGCCGTTTACTAATTTGACGATGGATTTGAAAGTGCCTTCTTATATGGCTGATGAACATGTGATTATTGGAGGGCAACCTCAGATGGAGACTTACAAAGATTTTACTGTTGAGATGGAGATGATTAATCGGGCTTTTGCAGAATGTATGTTGGACGGTGATGCTTCGGGGAGGGTTTTTACTTTTCCAATTCCAACTTATAATATTACGAAGGATTTTGATTGGGACAATAAAGATTTTGATTTGATTTGGGAGATGACGGCGAAATATGGGATTCCTTATTTTTCAAATTTTGTGAATTCGGACATGAAACCTGAGGATGCGAGGTCGATGTGTTGTCGTTTGAGGATTGATAATACTCAGTTGAAGAAGCGGGGCGGTGGATTGTTTGGTGCGAATCCTTTGACAGGGTCTATCGGGGTTGTTACAATTAATATGCCGAGGCTGGGCTATGTGTCTACAAGTGAGGAGGATTTTCTTGGTCGGCTTGATAGATTAATGGAGCTTGCTAAGGAGAGTCTTGAGATAAAGAGGAAGGCCATTGAGAAATTTACAGATGTAGGACTTTATCCTTACTCTAAATTTTATTTGAGGCAAGTGCATCAGAGGTTTGGGGAGTCTTGGAAGAATCATTTTTCAACTATTGGGTTATTGGGAATGAATGAATCTATTATGAATTTTATTCCGGGGGAGGATATTACGACGGAGAAAGGGCATGAATTTGCTATGAAGGTTATGGATTTTATGAGGGGGAAACTGGAAGAGTTTCAGGCGGAAACTGGGAGTATTTATAATCTTGAGGCGACTCCTGCGGAGGGGACAACTTATCGTTTTGCGAGAATAGATAAGAAGAGGTTTGGAAGAGTTGTTGTCGCTAATGAGGAATCTTATCAAGATGGGGCGAAGCCATATTATACTAATTCTACTCAACTGCCTGTGAATTTTACTGATGATGTTTTTGAGGCTCTTGATTTGCAAGATAAGTTGCAATGTAAGTATACCGGAGGGACTGTTTTTCATACTTTTGTCGGGGAGAAGATGGATAAAGAAGCAGTCAAGACGATGGTGAAGAAAATTTCACATAATTACCATTTGCCTTATTTTACTATTTCTCCGACTTTCTCTGTTTGTCCGATTCATGGATATCTTTTTGGGGAGCATGAGTATTGTCCGAAGTGTGATGAAGAGATGGCTGAGATTGAGGCGACTCAGGTTTCTATTGCGAAAGATATTAGTGTAGAGAAAGAGTCTAATGAGATTTTGGAAGGGTCTCTGAAAGTTCCTGTGTCGAATTCTAAAATAAATTTTGGGGGTGATATCAATGGGGCGAACGAAATGCGAGGTGTGGAGTAGGGTTGTAGGGTATTTGAGACCTACTTCTACTTGGAATGAAGGAAAGCTGGAAGAGTTCAAGGATAGGAAATTATTTGTGGAGAAGTAATTATGAAAATCTCTGGCTTACAAAAGACGACTTTGATAGATTATCCTGGCGAAGTTGCTTGTACTCTTTTTTTATATGGATGTAACTTTCGTTGTGGCTTTTGCCATAATCCTGAAATTGTTATAAGAGATTTTGAAGAGGGATTTTCTGAAGAGAATATTCTTAATTTTTTAAAAGAGAGAAAAGGAAAGTTAGATGCGGTTTGTATTACTGGTGGTGAGCCGTTGATGAGTTTAGATTTGGATTTTGTTAAGAAGATTAAGGAGATAGGGTATAAAATTAAGGTTGATACTAATGGGTCGTTTCCGAATCGGTTGAAAGAGATGATTGATTTGGGATTGGTTGATTATGTGGCTATGGATATTAAAGCGGCTAAGAAAAATTATTCTAAGGTTGTTAATGTTGTTGTAGATATTGAGAAAATTGAGGAGTCGATTAAGTTGGTTTCTGGTTTAGATAATTATGAGTTTCGGACGACTGTTTTGGAAAAGTTTCATGATATTTCTGAGATGAGAGAGATTGGTAAATGGTTGAATGAAGTTTGTGGGAAAAAGCCGAAAAAGTTTTTCCTCCAAGGATTTAAGTCGAATGGGGATTTGATTGATAATAGTTTTTCTAAAGAGAAAGATGTTTCTGAGAAATATTTGGTTGAGTTAAAGGAAGGTATTGGAGAATTTTTTGAAGAAATGGGGGTGCGGGTATGAAACGAATACATATTGTTGGAAGGGATTTGGAAAAGGTTAAAGGTATGAAAGAAGATTTAGAGGTTTTAGGATTTAATTATGTTGAAGAAAATCCTGATTTGGTTATTACTTATGGGGGAGATGGAATGTTTTTGATTGCGGAAAGAATGTTTCCACATGTGCCTAAAATTAGTATAAAAGATAGTGAGGTTGGGAACAAGTGTTGCGACTTAGATTTGAAGGAAGTTTTGAAAAAATATTCTTCAGGAGATTTTGAAGTTGAGGAGATTCATAAATTGAAGGCAGTTCATCGAGGACGATTTGAAACTCGGGAGTTAATTGGGGTGAATGATATTGTTGTTAGGAATAGTTTGCCGACGGAAGCAATTCGTTTTAATATTTCTATTGGGGGGAATATTCTTAGAGAATTTGTAGGAGATGGGGTTGTTATTTCTACACCTTATGGTTCTAGAGGATATTTTTCTTCGATTACTAAAAGAAATTTTGATGAGGGGATTGGTGTTGCTTTTAACAATGTGACTAAACTTCATGAACCTTTGGTTTTATCTAAGGATGAAAAAATTGAAATTGAAATTGTTCGGGGTCCTGCGGTTCTTGTTGCAGATAATAACAGAGATTTTATTAGTCTTGAAAATGGAGATAAGATTGTGGTTGAACAAATTGATGAAGTTGCTCGGAGGGTTGTGCTAAATGATAAAGATTAAGGTCAAAAAATTGAAAGAGAATGCGATTGTTCCGAGGTATGCTCATTCGGGCGATGCTGCGATGGATTTGTTTTCGGCAGAAGATTGTGTGATTGCTTCAGGAAAAAGAAAGTTAGTTTCTACAGGGATTTCTATGGAATTGCCGGAGGGATATTTTTCTTCGATTCGTGGGAAGAGTGGGTTGGCTTATAAGAAAGGGATTTGTATTCTTGGGGGAGTGATTGAATATACTTATAGGGGAGAATATGGTGTGATTGTTTTGAATACTGGTGATGAAGATTTTGAAATTCAGGCAGGGGATAAAATTGCACAGGTTGTAATTGCACCTGTTGCTAGTGTAGGGGTTGAGGAAGTTGGAGAATTGAGTGAGACTATTCGGGGGGAGGATGCTTTTGGAAGTACTGGTGGAAGTAATATATAGTGTAGTCTAATAGTCTTTATAAATTTGAGATTGTTTTTTTTTGCATGGTAATGGGAGTTTATTCTGATGAACAGTTGAGGGAGTTAATTGGAAAAAAGATAATTTTTGCAGAAGAAGAAATTGGAGACGAGCAAGTACAACCTTCGTCGTTGGATTTGAGACTTGGAAGTCAGATTTTTCATATGCCTTTTTCTTCAGTTCCGGTAGGGAAGGATTTCGAATCTTTTCTAAAAAATAATTCTTCTTATGAATTTAATTTAGGGGAGCAGGACTTTTTACACCGAAATAGTGTTTATGTTGTTCGTTTGCAGGAAGGACTTTCGTTACCGAGTCATATGGCTGCTCGGGCGAATCCTAAGAGTTCTGTTGGGAGAACAGATATTCATGTTAGGCTTATAACTGATAATGGAAATTCTTTTGATGAGGTTCCTGTTGGTTATAAGGGGAATCTTTGGCTTGAAGTTTGTTCTCGTTCTTTTGATATAAAAGCACATCCGGGCGATTGTTTAAATCAATTGAGACTTTATGATAAAGGTTTAGAAAGTGTTGGGCGTAAAGAGTTAGAATCTTTACATCGAGATTCTGGATTGTTGGCGCGATTAAAGGATAAAAAGGAGACTAAACTTTTGGAAGGAGAGTTTGAAAAATTCGTTGGTAGTGATAGGGTTTATACTACTCTTGAACTTGATACTGAAAATCCTGGGTATGTAGCAAAAAGGAATGCTCCTATAATTGATTTATCCTTACGAAATCATCCAGCGTCTGCTTATTTTGATAAGATTTCTTTGAATGCTCAGGGACAAGCGATTGTGGATAAAGATGCATTTTATGTTTTATCTTCTAAGGAAATTGTTCAAATTCCTAAGGATTCTTGTGGGGAAATGTCTGATATTGAAACTGCATCTGGAGAGTTTAGATCTCATTATGCAGGATTTTTTGATCCAAATTTTAGGGCTCAAGCAACTCTCGAACTTAGAAATTATGGGGTTCCTTTTCTATTAGTTGATGGGCAAAGAATTGCTAGTATGAGATATTTTTCAATGAAAATTCTTCCTAAAAGTTTTTATGGTGACAGTAAAATTGGTTCTCATTATCAGGGCCAAAAAGGACCTAAATTGGCGAAGTATTTTGATATGGAAGAGTAATGATTAACTTTTTAAATTAACTATGTAATATAATTCTATGGCTCCGTAGCTCAGCCTGGTTAGTTCCGCGATTTAAAATCGCTTCAAAACCAGCCATGACCTACTTTGCCATCATAGACAAAATAATGGCTCCGTAGCTCAGCCTGGTTAGTTCCGAGATTTAAAATCTCTCCAAAACCATGCGTTCGCTTCGAAGCTTTGTAAACAATGGCTCCGTAGCTCAGCCTGGTTAGAGCACTGGACTTTTAATCCAGGTGTCGGGGGTTCAAATCCCCTCGGGGCCATTTATTTTTTTGTTGATTTTTACCTGAACTACTATAAAATAACAAAAAGCAAAACATTTTTAAAGCCATTTTCGGTCTTTTCTTTATCTAAAAATATAATATTCTGAAGGCAAAATGCATATACTCCAACCAAAGCACACAAAACTAAATTCCGTCGACGTCGAGAAGGTTTTAGCGAAATATAATATTGCTTTGGCACAGCTTCCTAAAATTTCTAAGAAAGATTCTGCGCTTCCAGAAGGTTGTGAAACTGGTGATGTTGTGAAGATTGAGAGGAAAGGCGATTATGCGGAAGTGTATTATCGGGTGGTTATTTGATGGTTGAAGACCATATTTTAGTTAGAGAATTTTTGAAGAATCATTCGCTTGTTGAGTCTAATATTAAATCTTTTAATGATTTTATTGAGAACCGGATGCAGGAAATTGTGATAGAACTTTCTGATTCTTTGCCTACTGAAGATTTTGAGATTAAGTTGGGGAAGGTCCGTGTTGGTAAGCCTAATATGGTTGAGTCTGACGGTTCTTCTAAACCTGTTACTCCTACTGAATCTCGGTTGAGAAGTTTGACTTATTCTGCTCCTATTTGGATGGAGATGACAATTAATTATGCCGGTCAGGTTGAGACTGAAGAAGTTGAGCTTGGGCGGATTCCGATTATGGTTAAGAGTAATGCGTGTAATCTTGATGGGATGAGTGAAGAAGAGTCGATTAAAAATTATATTGATCCGAAGGACCAGGGGGGTTATTTTTTGATTAATGGTAATGAGAGAGTTATGGTTATGGCGGAGGATTTGGCTTCGAACCAGACTTTTGTTGAATGGCAGAAAATTAAGAAGAGATTGATGTTGCGTTTATTTTCTCAAAGAGGGTCTTATAAAATTCCGGTTTCTGTGGTCGAGAGTCCTGAAGGAATTTTAGAGATTTCTTTTTCGCGTTTTAGAGATATTCCGGCGATTGTTTTGTTGAAGGCGCTTGGTTTGACAAGTGATGCTGATATTGCTAAGTTAGTAGGTAAGCAGACAGATAGTTTGATTGTTAATCTTTATGAGTATGCGGAGATTGGAAATGTTAATGATGCTTTGATGTGGATTGCGGAGAAGAGTTCTTTGCAAGGGACTAATAAGGAGATGCTTGATAGAGTTAAGCAAAGAATAGATTCTTATTTTTTGCCGCATATTGGTCTTAATAAAGATTCTCGACTTGAAAAAGCTAAGACTCTTTGTAAATTTATTAAGCAGTTTTATGTTGCTAAGGAAAATCCTAAGGATTCGATGACTGACAAGGACCATTATGCGAATAAAAGGGTTCGACTTTCTGGTGATTTGCTTTCTGATTTATTTAGGGTTAATATGAATATTCTTTTGAGGGAAGTTCAGCATACTTTGCAGAAGACAGTGAAGAGGCGGAAGTTTTTTTCTATTAAGACAATTGCTAAGTCTACTTTGTTTACGCATCGAATGGAAAGTGCGATTGCTACAGGTTCATGGATTGGGGAGAGGAACGGTGTGACTCAGAATATGGATAAGAATAATGGTTTCGCGATTATGTCTCAATTGCAGAGAGTGACTTCTACTCTTCCAGGGGAGCAAGAGAATTTGGCTGCGCGAACTGTTCATCCAACACATTATGGTCGATTCTGTCCGATTGAAACTCCTGAAGGAACTGAGATTGGTTTGAGAAAGAACTTGGCTATTTTAGCCAGAATTTCTACTCGTGCGAATATGGGAGGGGAGGAGGTTTTGAAAGTTTTGAAAGTTTCTGGGATGGAAGATGAAGGAAGTATAGATATTTTTTATAATGGGCGATTTGTTGGTGCGGTTTCTGAAGTTGAAGGTTTTGTTAAGAATGTTAAGAATGCAAGAAGGGAAGGAAAATTACCTATCGAAATGTCTGTTAAGTTTGATAAATTTTTGGATACTGTTTTTATGAGTTCTGAGGTTGGGAGAGTTATTCGTCCTTTGATTATTGTTGAGAATGGAGTTTCGCGATTGAAACCTGAGCATTTGAATTTGGTTAAGGAAGGGGATTTGACATGGGAAGGATTATTTAAGGAAGGGATTTTGGAATATCTCGACGCTGCTGAAGAGGATGATTGTTATATTTCACTTAATGAAAAGGATTTGACTGAAGAGCATACACATTTAGAGGTTGATAAATTAGATATCTTTGGGGTTTCAGTGTCTTTGATTCCATTTGGAAATCATGACCCTCCTGCGCGTATGGTTAAGGGTGGTTCGAGGGCTTATCGACAGGGTCTTGGAATTTATGCTGGGAATTTTCCTGTAAGGGTTGATACAGATGTTTCGCTTTTACATTATCCTCAGAAGCCTTTGGTTCGAACTTTTGTTTATGATACTTTGAATGTTCATCCAGTAGGACAAAATGTTATCGTCGCTGTTTTACCTTATGAGGGTTATAATATGGAAGATGCTACTGTATTGAATAAGGGTTCTATTGACCGTGGTTTTGGACGAAGTTCGAGATTTAGACCGTATACTTCAGTTGAGTTGAATTATGCAGGAGGTCTTAAGGATGAAATTGTTATTCCGGATAAAGATGTTTCAGGTTATAGGACTGAAGAGAGTTATAAATATTTAGAGGATGATGGTATTGTTTATCCTGAAGCAGATTTAGTTTCTGGGGAAGTTGTTATTGGAAAGATTAGTCCTCCTAAGTTTTTGAGTGAGGCTAGGGAAATTTCTATTCAGATAAAGAAGGAAGCATCTTCGGCTATTCGTCAAGAAGAAACTGGAATTGTCGATGCTGTTTTTATTACTCAGGATAAAGAAGGTAATAAAATTATTAAAGTTCGAACTCGAGAGTTGAGAATTCCTGAGATTGGAGATAAGTTTTCGGTGCCTCATGGTCAGAAAGGGATTGTTGGTATGATTGCTCCTGAAGCGGATGTGCCTTTTACGGTTAATGGTATACGTCCAGATATTATGTTTAATCCACATGGTATACCTTCTCGTATGACTGTGGGTTATTTGATGGATATTCTTGGTGGGAAGGTTGCGGCTCTTTCTGGAAAAATTGTTGATGCTTCTGCGTTTACTGGGGAGACTGTAGATAGTTTGGAAAACAATTTGAAGAAACTTGGGTTCCGGGAGAATGGTAAGGAAGCTATGTATAATGGGATTACTGGACAGAGAATGCCGGTTAAGATTTTTATTGGTAATATGTTTTATTTGAAGTTGAAATATATGGTTGCGGACAGGATGCATGCTCGAGCTTCGGGTAAGATTGCATTGTTGACTCGACAACCGATTGAAGGTAGGTCTCGTGGCGGTGCTTTGAGGCTTGGGGAAATGGAGCAACAGGCTTTAGTTGGTCATGGGGCTTCTCTTCTTTTGAAAGAGCGTTATGATTCTGATAAAGTTTTGGTTCATATTTGTTCTAAGTGTGGGACTCTTGTTATTGATGACCAGATTCACAATAAGAAAGTTTGTAGCTTGTGTCATTCGAACCAGGTTGAGCCGGTTGAGGTTTCGTATGCGTTTAAGTTGTTGATTGAAGAGTTACAAGGTTTGCATTTATTAACTAAATTTGAAATGAAAAATAAATACGAAAGATAAAAAATGGTTAGACCAGTAAAAAAACAAATTAGCGGGATGACTTTTCATTTACTTAGTCCGGAGCAGGTTAAGAAATTGAGTGTTGCTAAAATTGTTACCCCTGAGTTGTATGATGTTGATGGTTATCCTGTCGATGGTGGTTTGATGGATTTGAGGCTTGGTGCGATTGACCCTGGGGTTAGATGTCGGACTTGTGGTGGGCGATTGAAGGAGTGTTTAGGTCATCCTGGAATGATTGAGTTGGCTAGGCCTGTTATTCATATTTGTTATTTACCTATTATTGATTTAGTATTGAGGTCGACTTGTGAAGCTTGTGGGAAGGTTTTGATTAAGGATGAGAAATATTTGAATAAGCCTTTGATTGATAGAATTAAGAAAGCTAAGGATGGGAAGAAATGTCCGCATTGTGGAATTATTCAAGAGAAAGTTAAGTTGGAGAAGCCGTCTACTTTTAGGAGCGGTCGGAGGAGATTGTTTCCGTCTGAGATTCGTGAGAGATTGGTAAATGTTCCTGATGAAGATTTGAAAGTTTTGGGGATTAATGCTACGACTTTGAGGCCGGAGTGGGCTATCTTGACTTTGTTGCTTGTGCCTTCGGTTACTGTTCGTCCTTCGATTACTTTGCAAACTGGTGAACGGTCTGAAGATGATTTGACTCATAAGCTTTCAGATATTATTCGTTCTAATCAGAGACTTTGGGAGAATTTGAATGCAGGGGCACCTGAAGTTATTATTGAAGATTTGTGGGATTTGTTGCAGTATCATATTACTACCTTCTTTGATAATTCTAAGGCGAAGATTCCTCCAGCTCGACATAGAAGTGGTCAGCCGTTGAAGACAATTACTGAAAGAATTAAGGGGAAGGAAGGACGAATTCGAAAGAACTTAGCAGGGAAACGAGTTAATTATTCTTCACGAACAGTTATTTCTCCGGATCCTAATTTAAAGTTGAATGAGGTTGGTATTCCTTTGGATGTTGCTAATGTTTTGACTGTCGCTGAAAAAGTTACTACAATTAATATTGATAGAATGAAAGGATTGATTATGGCAGAGGGTTATCCAGGGGCTAATTATATTATTCGTCCGGATGGTAAAAGGAAAAGAATTACTGAGGAGTTAAGGGATGACTTGAAAGAGGAAATTGAGCCAGGGTATACTGTTGAAAGGCATTTAATTGATGGGGATATTGTTTTGTTTAATAGACATCCTTCCTTGCATAGAGCTTCACTTATGGCTCACTTTGTAAAAGTTCTTCCAGGTAAAACTTTTAGAATTCATCCTGCGGTTTGTGCTCCTTACGGTGCGGATTTTGATGGTGATGAAATGAATGTTCATGCTCCGCAAACTGAAGAAGCGAGGGCTGAGGCGGAAGTTTTATTGAATGTTAATGCTAATTTATTTTCTCCTAAGAATAATATGAATTTTCTTGGTTGTGTTAAGGATGCGGTTAGTGGTAATTTTGTTCTTGGTGAGTCTGAGTTGTCTAAGGAAGATGCGACACAGTTGTTGTATCAAGTAGGTGTTGAGGCGAGTGGTTTGAGTAAGAGTAATTCTGGAAAGGATATTTTTAATCAAGTTATTCCTAAGGAGATTGCAGGAGGTAAAGTTAATTCTAAAGGATTTAAGAGTGGTAGCGGTGCTGTTTTGAGAGATGCTGATAGAAAATTGGGTAGAGAGGAAACTGTTGAACTTTTGAGAAGAGTATTTTCGTTGGGGACGATTTTTTTATCTCGAAATGGATTTACACTTTCCACAGAGGATCTTGATGTTCCTGATGCAGTTAAAATGAAGACACAAAAGATTATTGAGGTTGCTGAAGCCAAGACACAAAAGATTATTGAGAGTTATTATGATGAGACTTTAGAGTTGTTGCCAGGTAAGACTGCTGAGGAAACTAGGGAAACTAAGATTCTTCATGCTTTGAATGAAACGAGAACTGAAATTGGTGATGCAGTTAAGGAAGGGTTTCCTAAGGAGAATTTAGCAAATCAAATGATTAGTTCTGGTGCTGGGGGTAGTTTGTTGAATATTACTCAGATTGCGTGTTCGGTTGGACAGCAGGTGCTTAATGGTCGGAGAATTGATTTTGGGTATACCGAACGAACTCTTCCATTTTTTAAGAGAGGAGATTTATCCCCTCGGTCTCATGGATTTATTTATAGTTCTTTAATGAAAGGTTTTGAGCCGGATGAACTTTTCTTTGGGGCTATGACTGGTCGGGATGGTCTGATGGATGTTGCACTTAGGACTCCTAAGTCTGGTTATCTATATAGGAGATTGGCTAATGCTTTGCAGGATTTGATTATGGCTTATGATGGGACTGTTCGAGATGCTTCTAATAATATTGTTCAATTTGTTTATGGTCTTGATGGTATTGATATTTCAGCTAAGCATAAAGGGACAAAAGTTTCTTCAGGTGAGGCTATTGGTATTGTAACTGCCCAGTCTTTTGGTGAAGCGTCGACGCAGATGGTTTTGAATGTATTTCATGCGGCAGGTGTAGCTGAGGTGCAGGTTACTCAAGGTCTTCCACGACTTATTGAAATTCTTGATGCCCGTAAGTTGCCTAAGACTCCTTCGATGGAAATCTATTTTGATAAGGATCATAATAATGAAAAGGATGTGAGGATTATTGCTGAGAAAATTAAAGAGGTTAAGTTGAAGGAAATTATTTCTGATATCGCGATTGATTTTGGTACGAAGAAAGTTAAGATTGGTGTTGATCCTAAGAGTTTGAGGATGGCACATATTTCTTTGGATAAGGTTGTGGAAGTTCTTCATGAAAAGGGATTTACTGTTAAGAAATTGTCTGATGGACTTGTTCTTGATATGGCTAAGGAAGATTTTAAGTTTATTTACAAGACTAAGGAAAAATTGAAGGAAGTTATTTTGACAGGTGTTAAAAAGATTTCTCAAGTTCTTGTTGTCAAGAGAAGTAGGGATTATGTTATTTTGACTGCGGGTTCTAATTTGAAGGATATTTTGAATTTTAAGGGTGTTGATGCTGACAGGGTTATTACTAATGATATACATGAGATTTCTAATATTTTAGGTATTGAGGCGGCGAGGCAAGCAGTTATTAATGAGATTCAGAGTGTTATTAGTTCTCAAGGTCTTGCGATTGATGGAAAGCATGCGATTCTGGTTGCAGATACTATGACTTCGTCTGGTGCGGTGAAGGGTATTACGAGAATGGGTATTATCGGAGATAAGAGTTCTATTTTAGCGAGGGCTTCTTTTGAAACTCCAATTCCCCAGTTTGTTCAGGCAACTAAGACAGGTAAGAAAGATAAGTTAGCGTCGGTGATTGAGAATATTATTTTGAATCAGCCGGTTCCTGTTGGTACTGGACTTCCTGGGTTGTTGGTTAAGGTTACTGGTTCGTTGGCGGATAAGAAAATTAAGGGGGAGAAAAAATGAGTGTAAAAGAGATTAGCGAGGCTATGGATTCTGGGGATGTTTCATTTGGTATACGTCAATGTTTGAAGGGTGGAAAAAAATCTAAGAATGTTTTTATTGCTAAGGATGCTCGGGATGAGACGGTTGAAAAGCTGGAAGATAAAGGTATTGAGTTTACTGTTTTGAAATCTAAGGCAGATTTGGCTAAGGAACTAAATCTTGATTTCGAGTGCGAAGTTTTTTGTTTAAGGTAAGATGGCTGAAGTTATTGATATGCAATTGATGAGGTATATTAATTTATTTTCTCGGACGACTGGGGTTTCTACTACAAAATGTTTTGTCTATAATAATCAAATAGTTTTTGCAGTTCCTAAGGCTCAGGTTTCTACGGCGATTGGAAAGGGTGCGGAGAATATTAAGAAATTACATGGAATTTTGAGGAGAAAAATCAAAGTTGTTGCTATGCCTTCCTTGGATAATCGAGAGGGAATTGGGAAGTTTGTCGAGGCTGTTGTGAGTCCAATTGAGTTTAATAAAATTGAAGTAAGGGAAAATTTGGTTACGATTAATGCGGGTCGTCAGAGTAAGGCGGCACTTATCGGAAGGGGTCGTCAGAGAGAGAAAGAATTATTAGAGGTCTTGAAGAATTTTTTTCATATAACTAAATTGAGGATAGCGTAAAGATTTATAAAAGGATTTTTCACTTAATTTATATTATATAATGGGATTAATGAATGGACGAAAATTGAAGAAAGATAGGAAGAAATTTAGAGATAATAGGTTGCCTGATAAGAAGAAAAGGTTGGGGATTAGTTTGAAGTTTGACCCGCTTGGCCGGGCTTCGCAGGCGAAGGGAATTGTTACGAAGAAAATTCAGAAGGAGGCGAAGCAGCCGAACTCGGCTATGAGGAAATGTTGCAGGGTTCAGTTGATTTCTAGTGGTAAGGAAGTTACTGCTTTTATTCCTGGGAATTTGGCGCAGAAGTTTGTTGATGAGCATGATGAAGTTATAATTGAGAGGATTGGTGGGAAGCAGGGTCGGACGAAAGGGGATTTGTCGGGTGTTAGGTTTGCGGTTATTAAAGTAAATGATCAGCCACTTGCGAGACTTTGGTGTGGTAAGATTGAGAAGGGGAGACGATAATGATATACAAAATTACCGGAGGTAAAAGTTTTTAGATTATGCAATGGCGAAGCCCTTGCGAAATTAAAATCTAAGATTTGAATTTATGGTAGAGATGAAAGTTTTTGGTATGTTTGATGCTTCTGAGGTTAGGGTTGAAGATCCTGGTTTGAAGAAAGTTATTAATTTGAATCCTAAGTTGATGTTGAAGTCGCATGGGCGAATTAAGTGGGACCCGACGAGGGCGAAGGTTAATGTTGTTGAGAGGTTGATTAATTTGTTGCAGGTTCCTGGGTCGCGTGGGAAGAAGCATAGGATTATTACTGGTTGGATTACGGGGAAGCAGACTCGGTGTACTAAGATTGTGATTGATGCGTTTAAGATTATTGAGAAGAAAACTGGGGAGAATCCTTTGAGGATTTTTGCTAAGGCGATTGAGAACGGGGCTCCGCGGGATGAGGTTACTTCGATTGAGTATGGTGGGGCTAAGTATCCGCAGGCTGTTGATGTTTCTCCTCGGAGGAGATTGAATTTGGTTCTTAGGTATATTATTAATGGGTCTTATGATAAAGCGTTTAACAAGAAGGCGACGATTGTTGAGTCTTTGGCGAAGGAGATAATGTTGGCAGCAGATAATTCTGGGGAGAGTCATGCAATTTCTAAGAAGAATGATGCGGAGAAGCAAGCCGATGCCGCAAGATAATTTTTGATTCTTTTTGATTTATACTTCGTTGTGAGAACGCTCGCGTATCAATGTACGCCACGCAACCTCACGCCTCGTCTAAATCTAAAAATAATCAAAAATTGTTTGAGGGTTTGGGTGGGTGTCGTCGGTGAATTGATTTTTGTAGACGCAAATCTTTTTAAAGTCATTTTTCAATAATTTGTTATGGCTGTTGATATAACTTTAAAGGTTAAGGAATTGCAGAAAGAACCGAAGCATATTCGTAATATTGCTATTTGTGCGCACATTGATCATGGGAAGACGACTTTTTCTGATAACTTGCTTGCGGGTGCGGGGATGATGAGCGAGGCTTTGGCGGGGAAGGCGAGGACTTTGGATTTTCATGAGGATGAGGTAGAGCGAGGGATTACAATTGATTCGGCTTCGGTTTCTATGGTTCATCATGTTGATGAACAAGATTATTTGATTAATTTAATTGATACTCCTGGTCATGTTGATTTTGGGGGGGATGTTACTCGGGCTATGAGGGCGGTTGATGGTGCAATTGTTTTGTGTTGTGCTTCCGAGGGTATTATGCCTCAGACTGAAACAGTGCTTAGACAGGCTTTGAAAGAGAGGGTTCGACCGATTCTTTTTATTAATAAGGTTGATAGGTTGATTAGGGAGGTTAAGTTGACTCCAGATGAAATGCAGAAGAGGTTTGTTGATATTATTAATAATGTTAATAAGTTGATTGCAGAGATTGCGGAGAAAGAGTATAAAGAAAAGTTTCAGGTTTCCGTTGCTGATGGTTCGGTTGCGTTTGGTTCCGCGTTTCATAATTGGGCTTTGAGTATACCTTATATGAAGAAGAATAATATTTCATTTAAGGAAATTATTGATGCTTACGAGGCTGGTGGCGAGGAGTATAAGTCTTTGGCTAAGAAGGCTCCGATTCATGAGGTTATTTTGAGTATGGTTGTTAATAATCTTCCCGACCCTGTGACTGCGCAGGAGTATAGAATTCCTAAGATTTGGCATGGTGATTTGGAAAGTGAGGCAGGTAAGGATTTGCAAGCTTGTAATATTGATGGAGAAGTTGCGTTTGTTCCGATTAAGATTGTTGTTGATAAGAATGCTGGGGAGGTTGCGGCTGGGAGGTTGTTTGGTGGGAAGATTAAGAAGGGTGATGAATTATATTTGAATATTGCTGGGAAAAAAGTTAAGGCTCAGCAGGTTTCTATTTACAAAGGTGCTTCGCGAATTCAGCTTGATGAGGTTGTTGCTGGTAATATTGTGGGGATTGTTGGGTTGGGAGATGTAGTTGTTGGTGAAACTGTTTCGAGAAATCCGATTGAGCCGTTTGAAGCTATTAGTCATTTGTTTGAACCGGTTGTTACAAAATCTATCGCTGCTAAAAAAACTTCAGATTTACCGAAGCTGATTGAAGTTTTGAGGCAGATTGGAAAGGAAGATCCTTCTTTGAGAATTGAAATTAATGAAGAGACTGGGGAGTCTTTGATGTCCGGTATGGGGGAGTTGCATTTGGAAATTATTGAGAATAGAATTAAGACTGAGAAGGGACTTGAGATTGAGATGGGTCCGCCGATTATTGTTTTTAGGGAAGCTGTTGCTAAGACAAGTGATGTTGCAGAAGGACGTTCTCCGAATAAGCATAATAGTTTCTTTTTGACTGTTGAGCCTTTGGAGGATTCGATTGTTCAGGCTATTGCTGATGGGAATTTACCTAAGGGTAGAATTAAGAAAAAAGATAAGGCTTTGGATGAGACTCTTGTTGGGCTGGGAATTGAGAGGGAGGAGGCGCAGCAGTATCGAGATATTTTTAATGGTAATGTTTTCTTAGATAAGACTAAGGGGGAGGTTCATATTGGTGAAGTTATCGAATTGATTTTGGATTCTTTTGAGGAAGTTATGAGGGCTGGTCCTTTGGCGAGAGAGCCGACTTTGAAGTTGAAGGTTTCGCTTGTGGATTTGAAGTTGCATGAGGATTCGATTCATCGGGGTCCTGCTCAGGTATACCCTGCGATTAGAGAAGGTCTTAGGGCTGCTTTTGCTAAGGCGGTTCCTACTATTTACGAGCCTGTTCAGGTTCATCAGATTGAGGCTCCTACATCTTTTATGGGAGCTGTTACTTCTTTAATTTCTCAAAAAAGAGGGAGTTTAGTTGATGTTCAGCAGGACGAGACAGGAATTATAATTAGGGCAGAGCTTCCTGTTCAGGAAATGATTGGTTGGACTTCGGATTTGAGGTCAGCGACGGAAGGGAGAGGTGTAAGTTCTTTGGTTAGTCAGACTTTTAAGAAATTACCGAATGATATGCAGGCTAAGATTATTAAGCAAATTAGGGATAGAAAGGGATTAGCCGAAAATCAATAATTTTAGATTCTTTCTGGTTTATACTTCGTTGTGAGAACGCTCGCGTACGCTTGTACGCCACGCAACCTCACGCCTCGTCTAAAACTATTAAGAATTAAAATTGTTTTTTTGGATGACCACTAACTTTAAAAACCCTTTTTCGTAAAAGATAATACAATGGCGAAAGAAAAACCGATAATGAATGTTGTCTTCGTTGGGCACGTCGATCAGGGGAAGTCTACTGCGGTAGGTAGGATGTTTTTTGATGGCGGTGCGGTTACCGAGCAGGAGCTGAAGAAGTTCAAGGAAGAAGCAGAGAAACATGGTAAGGCGGGATTTGAATTTGCTTATGTGATGGATAATTTGAAGGAAGAGCGAGAGAGAGGGGTTACTATTAACTTGTCTTATAAGAAGCTGATGACTAAGAATTTTGAAGTTACGATTATTGATGCGCCGGGGCATAAGGATTTTGTTAAGAATATGATTACGGGTGCTTCTCAAGCAGATGCAGCTTTCTTAGTTGTTGGATGTGAAGACGGTGTACAACCTCAGACGAAGGAACATGTTTGGTTACTTCGAACTATGGGTGTAAAAAGTCTTGCGGTTCTTGTTAATAAGATGGATGTTGTTAAGTATGATGAGGCAAAGTACAATAAAGCTGTTGAGGATGTTAAGGTTGTGATTAAGCAAGCTGGATACAAGCCTGATGAGACTACTTTTATCGCGGGTTCCGCTCTTATGGGTGATAACATTGCGAAGAAGTCTGACAAGATGGCGTGGTATAAGGGACCGACTGTTTTAGAACAGATTGATAAGTTTCCTGCACCAGAGAAACCAACAGGTTTACCTATGCGTATGCCAATCCAAGATGTTTATGAGATTACGGGTATTGGTACTGTTCCTGTAGGAAAGATTGAAACTGGAATTATGAAAATCGGTCAAAAGGTTATTGTATTACCGGGTCGGTCTGGAACTGGAATCACAGGTGAAGTTCGAAGTATCGAGGCTCACCACGAGCAGTTGAAAGAAGGCGAAGCTGGAGACAATGTCGGTATCAACATCAGAGGTGTTGGTAAGAAGGACATGGCTCGAGGGGATGTTATTTGCGACGCTGCTAAACCGGCTAAGATTGTTGAAGAGTTTGAAGCACAAATTGCTGTTATCAATCATCCAACAGTTATCGCTAAAGGTTACACACCAGTTTTCCATGTTCACACAGCTCAGGTCCCGTGTCAATTTGTGGAGCTTAAGGCTAAGTTGGACCCTGCGACAGGACAGGTTGCTGAAGAGAATCCGGACTTTTTGAAGAACGGAGATGTTGCTATTGTTAAGATTAAGCCGATTGGGAATCTTGTTTTGGAATCTGCAGAAGATAATCCAAATATGTCAAGGTTCGCTATCCGAGACGCTGGTATTACGGTTGCGGCTGGTGTTTGTAAATCTCTTACTGAAAAGAAACTTTAAGGTCTAATTGATTTATTTTTTTATTTTTGTGACGAGAGTATAATAATTCTTATAAAGTCATTAGTCTCTTTTTTATTATGGTAGTTCAAGTTAGGGAGCGGACGATTGATGAGATTGAGGAGAAACTTTCTGAGATGAATACTGATTTGAATAAGATTAGTTATTTGGAGTCGGCTTTGAAAGCGATGAGTTTTAGTTTTGAGATTAAGAGATTTCTTTGGAATAATCTTTCAGAACTTTATGCGAATCGTAAAATGTTTGATCGTGCGGCGAAAGCTATGAGTAATAAGGCTGCTGTCGAACCTATGGCTAAAGATAGGATTGATAGTTACATAACTGCGGCTGAAATTTATTGTAGAGTTGGGAAAGTTGATGATGCGGATGATATGTTTTTGCGGGCGAGTCGGGATGGGAATGAGGAGCAGAAGCGGGCGATTAAGTTGGCTCGGAAAAATGTTTATATGGTTTCTGCGCAGGAGTTAGAGCGGAAGGGGAAGAAGGCGCATGCGGCGAAGTTTTATGAGAAGTTGATTAAGATGAATTTAGAAGATTCTGAGAAGTTGGAGATAAAACATAAGTTGCTTGATACATATAATGCTCTCGGGAAATTTCGTGAAGCTAGATTGCTTGAAGGGATTTGATTTTTTGTTTTAAAAAAATAAAAAAAGAAATAGTTTTATGTTATTCGATGTCGTCGGCTTCTTCTGTGAGGTCGAAGTCACCTTCTTCAATTCCGATATCTTCTAGTTCAGACATTTTTTATTAATGGGCTTTAATCATCTGAGAGTTCTTCCTCGTCGTCGAATTCTTCGTCTTCAAGGTTGTCGTCTTCATTGATTACCATTTACCCTCTTTTATTTATAATTTCTTAACTTGAAAGCTTTATAAATATTTCTGTGGATTCTTAATGATATAAAAGAATTTAAAGGATATATTCTTTAAAATTTTTTCTAAGGCAAGATTTATAAATGGGAATTTGTTGTGATTATTGTTAGAGATAGCCTAAGGGTATCAATTTATGATTATCACATTCAAATTCATTGGAAGCTCAAGCGAGCAAGTGCGAAGGTATATTTCTAATATAACTAAAATGGAGAAAATAAAATATGGCAAAAGAAATATCAAAGATGTTTCATGAAATCATTTGTTCGGGAAAGAGAAAAATGATTAAAGAAACATTAAAAATGTATCATTATCCATTATTCGGGAGTCTGAATAATGGCTAAAATTAGTCCGACATCGATTAAATATTCGATAATCGCTGATTTTACAGCTGATGGTCCGTTTCAGAAGCCCGATGTTATCGGAGCTTTGTTTGGGCAGACTGAAGGTTTGCTTGGTTCCGATATGGAATTGAGAGAGCTTCAGAAGGAAGGAAAGATTGGTCGTATCGAGGTTGACTTGGTCACTGAAGGTGGGAAGACAACTGGAGAGATCACGATTCCGTCTGCTTTGGATAAAACTGAAACGACAATTATAGCTGCGAGTTTGGAGACTATTGATAAGATTGGTCCGACTGACGCTAAGATTTCTATTAGAGACATCTCTGATGTTCGTGGTGGAAAGCGTGACTATATTATGGAAAGAGCTAAGGCTTTACTTGCTGGAATTAATGGCGAAGGAATGGATTCTACAGAAATGGGAACCGAACTTCGGGAATCGAGCAGAGTTGCTAAGGCTGTTACATATGGTGAGGAAGGTTTAGCGGCAGGTCCAGATATTGATAATGATAAAGAACTTATCGTTGTTGAAGGTCGAGCAGATGTTGTGAATATGTTGAAATTTGGGATTAAGAATGTTATTGGTATGCAAGGAACTAAGTTCCCTAAGACGATTACTACTCTTGGTGAGACGAAGGAATTGACTTTGTTTGTTGACGGTGACCGTGGTGGAAAGCTGATTGCACAGAATGTTTGTGACAATGCGATGGTTGTTTACATCGCACAGGCACCTGACGGAAAGGAAGTCGAAGAACTTACTCAGAAGGAATTGTTGCAGGCGCTTCGAAAGAAAGTTCCGGCGAAGGTTTTTTTGGGGAAGTCTAATGACCGACCGCAGAGATCTTTTGATAGGAAACCTGTAAGAGAAGAACCTGTTGAGGAAGTTACTCGAAGAGAACTTGATAATAGCGATATCTCGAAGTTGAGAGAATTGTCTTCGGAAATTAAGGGCAGAAATGTTCTTGTTTTGAACGAAGATTTGGAAATCGTTAAGAACGTTCCGGCTTCTAAGTTGGGGTCTGTTAATTCGAAAGAAGCTTTTGTGCTGATGGTTGGTACTGCTACTGGGTCTGTGATTCAGGGTGCGGAGCGACTTAAGTCAAAAGCTGTTGCGGCTAAGACATTCGGAAAAACATTTGATACTGATATAAAACTTATATCACTTTAAATTTATAAGTCGATAAGACCGATTTTTATTTGTCCCGATTAGGGCGTTTGTTTTTTTAATAAGTTTTATATACCTCTTCTTGCTAAGTAGATTATGGTGAAGCAGGTGGTGGAGAGGCGTAAATTTTTTAGTTGGAAATGGTTGATTGCCTTGGTTGTTTTGGCGGTTATTATTTATATGGTTTGGTTTTTCTTTTTTAGTTATGCGAGTTGTAGTACATGGGATTGTTTTAATAATAAATTAGAGAAATGTGATCGTGTGAAGTTTATTGGGGGTGATGAGATGATTTTTGAATATTCTGTTCGGGGGAAGTCTGGAGATAGTTGTAAGGTTGGCGTCGAGCTTTTGCAGGGTGAGTTGAATAATCAGGATTCTATTGTGATGGAGGGGAAGGATATGGTTTGTAGTTTGCCTCGTGGTGTGATTATGATTCCGGAAAGTAATATAGGGTATTGTCATGGTTTGTTGAAAGAGGGTTTGCAGGATTTGGTAATTAAGGAATTGCATGCGACTTTAGTTCAGAATTTAGGAAGACTTAATTTAGAACTTTTGGATGTACCGGAGATTTAAGATGTCTAAAATAAAATTTGGTCCGGCGGGGCTTGGTCCTGTGAATGATGCTGTTTCTAATTTGGAGATGTTTCATGGTTTGGGATTGCGGGCTTGTGAGGTTTCGTTTACTTATGGGGCTTATATTAAGAAGGATGATGCTTTGCGAATTGGGAAGGTTGCGAAGAGGCTTGGGATTTTTTTGTCGGTTCATGCGCCGTATTATGTTAATTTGAATTCTAAGGAGGCTGAGAAGATTGAGAATAGTAAGAAAAGGATTTTGAAGTGTTGTGAGATTGGGCATTATCTTGGGGCGAAGAGGATTGTGTTTCATCCAGGTTTTTATTCTGGAATGAAATCTGAAGAAGCTGCTGTGAAAATTAAAGAAGGTATACTTGAGATGAAAGAGGTTGTTAAAAAAGAGAAATGGGATATTGAACTTTGTCCGGAGGTTATGGGGAAGGTGAATGTTTTTGGTTCTATTGATGAGATTGCTGGTTTGGTTAGGGATACTGGTTGTGGTTTTTGTATTGATTTTGCGCATGTGTTGGCGAGGTATGGGGAGAATCGGTTTGAGGAAATTCGTGAAGCGTTTCCTTCGAGGAATTGGCATTGTCATTTTTCTGGGATTGATTATGGGGATAAGGGAGAGAAGAGACATAAGGTTACTCCAGTTGAAGAATGGAAAAAGTTGTTGGATTTTTTGAAGAAGTTGGATAAGGATGTTGTGATTGTTTGTGAGAGTCCTGAGCCTGTAGGGGATTCGGTTGTTGGTATGAAATTAATCTAATTGGTTTTCTTTTTCTTCTCTTTCGTTTTCCTTGATTTCTTTTTCTTCTTCAATCATTCTTTCTCGGAGTTCAGAAATTCGTTCAAGTATACGCTTTGCTTTTTCAGGAGATTCTCGTGAAGTATTTAGGACATAAAGGATTTTTCGAAGGATGTCGTCATAGGATTCTCGCTTGTGTTCTCTTAGTTTTTCAATACGATTTTTTGTTTCTTCTAAGAGTTTTATCGTCGTTATCTTTCCTTCAGGGGATTTTTTCCTTGCCATTTTTTATTACTGTCTTTTTAGACAAAATGTATACGAAGGTATACTATTTAAGGTTTTTCGTCTCTCTGGAATTACAACAACAATAAGGTTTAAATAGGTTTCCTGTGTTTGAATTTTAACTAAATTTAATATGAAAAATATGAAAAGAAATTTAACTTTTATGTCTTTGTTAGCTGTTTTAGTTATGACAATTGGTTTCGCTTCTGCTTTAGGTGATATTAATACTGTTGAATTCAATGGTGTT